>JTFN01001707.1_pt1 | contig 38163 bp, 29 predicted proteins | sample 235401 | NCBI WGS metagenome assembly JTFN01 (sample SAMN03067589, study PRJNA260952) | activated sludge metagenome | biome: Sludge; feature: Wastewater; isolation source: CETP activated sludge from augmented bioreactor treating industrial... | place: India:Gujarat | collected 2013-04 | reverse complement strand
ATAGGTCGTACTTTTATCGCTCCAACACAGGACGAGCGAGAAAAAATGGTTTTTGTAAAATTAAATGCAATGAAAAGCGATGTTTCTGGCAAGAGAGTTGTTATAATTGATGATTCAATTGTACGTGGAACAACGAGTCGGCGTTTAATAGAATTACTACGCCGAGCTGGAGCTACAGAAGTTCATTTAAGAATTTCTTCTCCACCTGTAAAATATCCTTGTTTTTTTGGCATTGATACACCAAACAGAGCTGATTTGATTTCAAGTGCACATAATGTAGAAGAAATTTGTCAGAAAATTGGTGCAGATTCTCTAGCTTTTATAAGTTTAGATGGAATGCTTGATGCAATGAAAAGTTTATGTCCAAATAATTACGGATATTGTAAAGGTTGTTTTACAGGAGAGTATCCTGTATCTTGTCCAGGTGAACTTATTGGTAAACGTTTATAAAAATTGCATAGGTGTGTCTGTGCCTATAGGAGAATTAAAAAATGGATTATAAAGATTCTGGTGTAAATATTGAAGAAGGATATGCTGCTGTAGGGAAGTATAAAGCTCATGCAGGCCGCACAAAAATTCCTGGAATTCTAAATGGGTTAGGAAGTTTTGCTGGAATGTTTGAGGTACCAGCAGGTATGAAAAATCCTGTTATGGTTTCTGGTACAGATGGAGTTGGAACTAAATTAGATATTGCTTTTGCAATGAAAAAATACGACACAGTAGGAATTGATTGTGTTGCAATGAGTGTTAATGATATCCTTTGTACAGGGGCTAAACCTTTGTATTTTTTAGATTATATTGCTTGTGGTTCACTTGATTCTAATATATCTGCAGATCTCGTTAAGGGTGTTGCAGATGGTTGTGTTGAATCAAATTGTGCACTTTTAGGTGGTGAAACAGCCGAAATGCCAGGTTTTTATGATGTTGGAAAATATGATATTGCTGGTTTTGGTGTTGGTATTACCGAAAAAGAAGATATTGTAAGTGGTGCAAATTTATCAGATGGAGATGTACTTATAGGCCTTTCATCTTCTGGAGTTCACTCAAATGGGTTTTCACTTGTTAGAAAACTTGTAAAGGATTATGAAACACCTTTTAATGGATCTACCATTGGTGAAACATTACTTGAGCCAACACGTATTTATGTTCGTCCTGTTTTGAGCATACTAGAAAAATATCGAAAGGCAGTGCATGGTATGGTACATATTACTGGTGGTGGATTTTACGAAAATATACCACGGATGTTTCCACTTGCAAATGACAAACGACTTTCTGAAGGCAAAAAACTTCTTACTGCTCGCATTGCAAAAGACTCGTGGTTAATTCCACCAGTTTTTGATGAGTTAGTGCGTCGTGGTGCAGATAAAGAGCGTATGTTTAATACTTATAATATGGGTATAGGATTTGTTCTTGCTGTTGATTCTTCTAAAGCTAGTGATATTATTGCAGCTTTTACTGAATTCTCTGCTAGTAAAGATGCTGGGCGATGTGCAGATATGAAAGCATATAAAATTGGACGTGTTGCTCAGGCAGATGGGCCAATAAAAAGTCAATCAGACGCAGTTTTGTTCGAGTAAAATATGAATATAGCCGTATTAGTTTCTGGTGGTGGAACAAACTTACAAGCTCTTATCGATAATGAAAAAAAGCAAGGAACAAATTGTGCTTATCATATTGTTTGTGTCTTAAGCGATAGAAAATCAGCATTTGCTTTAGAAAGAGCAAAAAAAGCCAATATTCCAACAGAAATTGTTAGTTCATATTCAATTCTTGGTAAAGCAAGTGCAAAAATTCTTACTACCAATCAAAAACGGATTGTTATTTCTCAGCGTTGTCTAGAACATTGTAAAACCTATAAAGCAGATGCAATTGTGCTCGCTGGGTTTTTAACAGTCCTATCAGGATCTATAATACAAGAATATTCTAATCGCATAATAAATCTACACCCAGCTCTCCTACCAAAATTTGGAGGAGAAGGGATGTGGGGAGAAAATGTTCATAAAGCGGTGATTGCTGCTGGAGAAAAAGAAAGTGGATGTACTATCCATTTAGTCGATGATGGTTGTGACACTGGTCGCATCTTGTTACAAAAAAAAGTACCTGTTCTTTCAAATGATACACCTAAAACACTGTATGAACGAATTGCACCAGTAGAACATGAAGCAATGGTAGAAGGTGTTGTTTTACTTGCTAAAGAATTTGATAGTTAATTACTTCTTTGTATATAGACAGCTTTTGGGACGATTGTAATCTCTACACGCCGGTTTAGAGCTCGTCCTTCTTCTGTGTTATTATCACCAATAGGAATTGTACCACCATATCCACGGCTACTCATTATTTCTTCTGGAACCCCACGTTTTACCATTTCTGCAATAATAGTTTTAGCTCGTAGTAAGGATAGATTATACTCTCCCTGTGTTTTTCCAACACTTGCTGTATGTCCTTCTACAATGATAGTGTTTTCATTGTCTTTTGTAAGATCTATAAGAGTTTTAGCAATAGCATCTAATCTTTTTTCTTCGTCGTCTAATAGTATAGCAGTGTCTGCTACAAATTTTAATTCTCTAATTGAAATTAACATTCCTTTTGGAGAATCACTTAATGTTACCTTGTCAATTTTTAGGTTGTCAAATTGTTTTTGTAATTCTTGATAAGCAAAATAGTATGGTTCATCTTTTAGAGGTGCAGAAGCTTTATATTGTAAAGAAGCTTTATCCATCAAGAATACAACTCTTCCTTGTTCTAAAAGTTCTAAATTTTCTTTGAGAGAGAGTATTTTTAATGCATCGTCACGGGAAATAACCGGATCTGTTCTATAAGCACCAAAAAGCTCTCTTGCAATTATCCTAAGCGGATTTTTTCCAATTCTATTTTCATACTCTTTTTCATTAAGAGAGTCTGTATATTGTACAATTCCAATTGTTTTTGCTATAGAGGGATCTGTCATGTTTTTTTCATAAATAAGATTCATGTTTTCATCATAAATTTTAGGGAAAAAACAAGGGACAGCGGTATCTTCTAAAAACTCTCCATGAACAGGGAAACTTCCTCTCATATCAATAATGATTCCTGTAAATTTACGTGTTGTAACTTGTTCAATAGGAATACGTAGTTGGTATGGGGTATTATGTTTTACCATTAGAGCGGCAATTTCGTGTAAATTGATTGTATTATTAACAGAAATACTATCAGTTTTGCCGGAATAGATTCCGGTATGGTTATTGGATTGTTGGATGATTTCAGTAACATTTTCTAATTTTAAAGAATTTGATAAAATATTATCCCATAATAGGCTAGAGTCATCAACAACAGTATTTAAAAGTGGTGATTTTATAAGTAGCGGAAGTTGTTGTTGTATTTTTTTGACAGCTGCATTTCTACCTGATGGTAAAGAAATATTTGCCATTTTTAAATCAAGTATTATTTGAGAATTAAAACTAGTATTGTTCCAATTTACATTACTGGTAGCTGTTAATGTTTGTGCATGAACAGTGAGAAATACATTAAAAATAACAATAAAAGCTGTTAGTCGTTTTACCATATTACTCTAGTATCGGCACAATTAGTACCGTTCCAATACTCAAAATTGAATTTTCATTGCGTTTATTAACTTTGCATATTGCGCCAACTGTTGTGTTATACGATTTTGCAATTCCCCATAGTGTATCACCTTTTGATACTGTGTATGTAACCCCTAAATCTGCTGTTTCTTGATTGGAAATTGCAAATTCTATTAATGCCTCACATCCAAGAGGAATTCTAAATGTATAGTTCTTCTCTGGTGGAGTAAGACTGTAATTTAATGCAGGGTTTAGGTATTGATAGATAGCGTAATCAATTCCCGTGTCTTCTGCAAGTTGTTGAACGTTTATTTGATGGCTTAGTGTTATTTCTGTATACTTTATCGGTTCTGCTTCTTCTGGTTGTGTAAAAGTTAATCCATATTCTTTTGAATTTGTGATTAAATCGGCAATTGCAAAAAAGCGGGGAACATATGTTGCCGTTTGCTTACTTATATAGTTGTGTTCTGCTAAATACCAAAAGTCTCGATTTCCAGCTTTTGTTATAGCTCTTTGCATTCCACCTAGTCCCATATTGTATGCACCCAAAGCTAAAGCCCAATCACCAAAATAGTCGTAATTTATTTTTAACTTTTTCATTGCAGCATCAGTTGCAAGCCAAGGATCTTTTCTTTCATCTTTCCAATCGTCTATGGCAAGCCAATTTCCAACAGAATTTGACATAAATTGCCACATGCCAACTGCAGAGGAGCGAGATATAGCTTTTGTATTGTAAGCAGATTCAATAACAGCTAAAAACTCAATACATTGAGGTAACCCATATTCTTTTGCTTTTTCTTGAATATATAACCGGTAAGGAGCTCCTTTGCTCATAGTTGATTCTAACCAAGTTTTACCAAATCCTGAAAGATAGTACGATTTTTGCTTTTCGATTAACGGATTGTCAGTATATTCCATATCAATAGGAATGTGGGATGAGTTCGTGGTGTCTTTTTGTGTGCCATATACTGTTGTAGTAAACAATAAAACAATTATTACACAACAACAAAATCTACTACCTAAAGTGAATTGACTTTGCATATATTTAAATCCTAAAGTTTATCACCAAAGTAAATTCCAGCCCATTCCCAGTGACCATGTATTTCTGGATCTATTGGAAAATTTACTTTTCGAAAATATAAATACCAAACATTTAAGTATCTGCTCCATCCCCATGTTCGCAAATAAGCTTCGTTCGGGGTAGAGGATTCATCTAATTCTGCATTAAAATGAATGCGATTTCCCCAGCCATAATCGCGCATCGAGAATGTTTCTTGTGCATTTTTATCTTCGGCATCTTGTCTCCAAGACATAGCAAAAAAGTTAACTTTTGTTTTATATGTATCTAGCTTAGTGTATTGATAATGTGATATGGCACTTTTTACAGCGTTTTCGAGCTCATCGAGAGTTTCAAATGTCCAATCTTTTGGTGAATTATTAAAATTGATAAGATTTCTGGCGGTTTCATACGCATCTGGAATTCCTGCAATTTGAATCGTACTGGCATCATCTTGAGCTAGAAATAGAGAATATGACTTTATAACTTGATTCCAATTGCCAAGTGCCTCATATTCTTGTGCTAAACGCACATAAAGTTCTGTTTTACTTACTTTCTCGGGAAATCGAGTTATAAGTTGGTTAAAATATTCAATACGATTTTCTGATGAAGTAGCTATTTTAACCAGATTTTGTAAACAAATAAAGTGAATAGATTCTCCTTCTACCATAAGGTCATCATAGTTTCGAATAATCCTCTCATAATATAGTTTAGCAACAGCATCTGAATTATTTTGTTGATACGTATATGCTGTCATAAGTAGCCAATAAGCATTATACATGTCATCGGGATGATCCTTTACATAACTAGTTAAGAAAAGAATTAAATCTGTTTGCCTATCTGCTTTTAAATAATTTAGTGCTATTTGGTTTGTAAGTGCAAAACGGCTTTCTTTTTCAAGCGTTGTGTCATTAAGTAATACTAGTAGTTCTTTTTGGGAAGAAGGCAATGGCTTTGTATCTGTTTTGTTTAATGTTTTGTTAGAACAAGAAAAAAGAAAAAAAATAAATATATGTAAGATTAAAAAAATGTTAATTTGCTTATGAATCATAAAATACATTTTATCATTTGCAAAAGTTATTGGCAAGACTCCTTTCTTGTAGTATTCTTAAACTGATGAAGTCCACAAATATTCAAAAGAATTTATTTACCTCTTTGTTTACTACAATAGTTTTTGCTTTATGTGTGGTTAACTTATTTATCTCTTGTGCTTCGTCGAAAGAGATTGTAGAAGATAAACAGGCAAAAGGAACTCTTACGATAGATGATGATTCAGATAATTCACTAGATTTTCAAAACAATGAAAGTACTTTAAAAGGGATTAATCATGCATCTAGTAGGGCAGATTCTTTTTTTTATTTTTCTGATAATCAGATAATGGAAAATGCTGTTATTGGGACTCCTGAACATTTAAAAAAAACAATATCCCTTTTATATAAAAGTGATCAGAATTATTCAGAACAAGAGAAAGTTTTAATTTCAATTTGCATAAAAATAATGCAAGAAGTTTGGCCAGAATCGCAAATATCGTGGAAAATCCCAGACGAATTACCAGAGAACTTGTATCTTGATACTCTGAATTCTTCTTTTTCTGGTATATATGAACCTGTAAAAACTACGGAAGATTTTTTCTCATTACTTTTGCCTTCGTTAACTCTTTTTACATTAACTCCTGTTGATCAATATGCAGAAAATTCAGAAGCAGCTTTAAAAGAAGCTTTAAGGTTACAACCAGATTCAATTTTAGCAACTTATATGCTTGGAATTTTGTATTTGAAAACTGATAGAAGTGATAAAGCTATTCCCTTGTTACAAAAGGCTGCGAGTGCTGTCCCTTCTTCGGATAATATATCAAAGGCTTTAATCACTGCTTTTGGGAAGAATATAAAATCAACAACTTCCTATGATGAGGCAAAAGCAATTCTTGCTACTAATCCAGAAAATAAAGAATACTTAATTTTATTAGCACAAATAGCTTATGATTTGGAAGATTATCAAAATGCTGAAGTATATATTGCAAAAGTTTTACAACAAGAGCCAAGCAATAAAGAATATTTAATGTTACGAGCAAAAATACTTTTTAAAGAAGAAAAGTATTTGCAAGTTTCTACAATACTTGATGTGTTTTCAAGAAGTAATTATATTACGCGTGATTATTTGCTGTTGCGTGCCCAGTTGCAAATAGAGTGGAATAAAAATAGTACTGCTGCTATTGCGACTCTAGAAAAAGCTTTAGAACAATATAAAAATGATATTGAAGTTTTAACTTTAGCTGCTAAATTAGCTTCGACAACTTCACAGAAAATTAATGGTCAAACAGCAATGGAAATTGCTCAAAATTTACTAAAAGATGATTCTTCTAATATAAACGCCTTGGTTGTAATAGTAGATGAAAACATAAAAAACAAAGACTGGCAAAGTGCATACTTGAACAGTAATAAAACTTTAAAATTATCTCCTTCTGATGTAAATGTGTATTTGAATCACGTAGAAATTTGTATTGAACTAAATAAAATAAGCGAAGCTAGAGATATAATTGACATGGTAAATGAAAAATATTTTTCTAACAATAACAATACTGTTTCGAAAAAGAATTTGGAATCTTTTCAAAAATGGAATCTACGTGTATTACGTGCTGAATCAAAAAATTCTCAAGTACAAAAATTGATAGATATATATATGAAAGATGCATCTTCTGATTTAAAAAGCATACTCTATTATGAGAAAAGTTTTATAGAAAATTCTGCAGCAATGCAACTTTCTGATTTACGATTAAGCCTTACTTCGAATCCTCGCAATACTGATTCTCTTTATGCTTTATATGAATACTATTTTGAAAAATCTGATTATCAAAAAGCTCGCTATTATTTACGACAAGTAATAGCTTTGAAACCTTCTGATCTAGATTTGTTAGACAAAAATACACAACTAGACACGTTGCTTTCCCAATAGCTAGTTTTGCTTATAAGTATTTATTCAGTAATTTCAGGTTGACTAAAATTAAACACTGTGATAATCTCAAATCAATGAAATATTTAACACAGCTACTACTACTATCAAATTTATACTCAATTTGCCGTATATGTGCTGTGTGACTTAATGAATTTAAAATTCAAAGCCTGTTGCCATTACGGTGACAGGCTTTTTTTTTATAATTTATATTTATTATAATTAACTAAAAAATTTTTTAAGGAGTTATTAATGGCAAAGTATGTACCGTTTGGAAAAATTAACATTCAGAATCGAGAATGGCCGGATAAAGTGATCGAGAAAGCACCTTTGTGGGTCTCTGTTGATTTACGTGATGGGAATCAATCTCTCCCAAAGCCAATGGGAGTTGAACAAAAACTCGAATTTTTTGATTTATTAGTTGCAACTGGCTTTAAAGAAATTGAAGTTGGATTTCCTTCTGCATCAGAAACGGAGTATACCTTTTTACGACGACTTATAGAAGAAAAACGTATACCAGATGATGTTACAATTCAAGTACTTTGCCAAGCACGTGAAAAACTAGTAAAAAAAACTTTTGAATGTTTACAAGGATGCAAAAAAGCTATCTTTCATATATACAATTCAACCAGTCCTGCTCAACGTAAATATACTTTTAATATGACAAAAGAAGAAATTATAAAAGTTGCTGTAGATGGTGTTGAATGTGTAAAAAAAGCTATGTCTTCATTAAAAGGAACCGACTTACGGCTTGAGTATTCTCCAGAAAGTTTTTCTAGTACAGAAATTGAATATGCTGTTGAAATATGCAATGCTGTCGAGGCCGCGTGGAATCCAACTCCTGAAAATAAAATAATTTTTAATCTTCCAACGACAATTGAATGTGCAACTCCAAATATTCATGCAGACCAAATTGAATATTTTTGTAAACATATTAATAATCGAGATAGTGTTATTGTTTCTTTGCATAATCACAATGATCGGGGAACTGGTGTTGCATGTGCAGAGCTTGCTCTACTGGCTGGTGCAGAACGTGTAGAAGGTACTTTGTTTGGTAATGGAGAAAGAACCGGAAACTTAGATATTATTACTACAGCCATGAATATGTATGTTCAAGGGGTTGACCCTAAACTTGATTTTTCTAATCTTCCTTCTCTTACAGATGCTTATAAGCGATTAACAGATATGCCTGTTAATCCTCGACATCCTTATGTTGGAGAACTTGTTTTTACCGCTTTTAGTGGCAGTCATCAAGATGCTATAAGAAAAGGCATGAAAGCACGAAAAGAAATGATGAAACAAGCACAAAAAAATGGTAGTAAAGATCCTAATAATGATGTTACCTGGGATGTACCATATTTACCTTTAGATCCTCATGATGTAGGGCGCGAATACGAAGAAATTATTAGGGTAAATAGTCAAAGTGGTAAAGGTGGTGCCGCTTGGATTCTTGAAGAAAATTATGGCATTTTCTGTCCTAAAGCTATGCACCCAGTTCTTGGAGAAGTTGTTACAGCAGAAGCTGATCACTTACAACGTGAATTAACAGCAGCCGAAATTTATTCTATTTTTAATAAACAGTGGATGTTAAAGAAAGAACCTCTTTCTTTGCTTGATCTTGCAGAAACTCATGTTGAAGGGCCTGCTGACAATGAAAGTGTACTTTGTAGAACTTCTGTAAGCTTTAAAGGTAAAACATATAATTTAGGAGCAAAGGGTAATGGTCCTTTAGCCGCCTTTGTAGCAGCGTTACGTACTAGTGATATGCAATTACCTTCTTTTAGCATTACATCTTTTCATGAGCACAGCATTGGTACAGGTTCTGATACCGATGCTATGGGATATGTAGAACTTACTTTCGAAACTGGTAAAAAGGTATGGGGAGCAGGAAGAAGTTCTAATGTAGGTCGTGCAGGTATTAATGCTGTTATAAGCGCAATAAATCAATTGTAGTAAAAAAAACCACCTGACTCAAAGGAGAAAGTCAGGTGGCAAGGAGAGGAGGAATTGAATATTAGGTTCTTCTTACTTAATAATTACATAATAATAACCACTGTATAATCTAAAGGTTACATATTATTTAAATTATTTTTGAAATATTTTCTCACCCGTTGTCTATAATACAAATTCTTGATATCATAAGAAACTCGAATTTTAAGTAGATAGCTCACATAAGCAGGTGAGTTTGTTAGGAGATATACATGAGTGAAGTAAGAGTTCGCTATGCGCCATCACCAACAGGGATGCAGCATATTGGTGGTGTTAGAACCGCATTATTTAATTATTTATTTGCACGAGCAAATGGTGGTAAATTTATTTTACGTCTTGAAGATACAGACCGTACTCGTTACGGAGAAGAATACGTTCAAAATTTATACGATACACTAGATTGGTTACATATAGAATGGGATGAGGGCGGTCCAAAGGGTGGTGAATTTGGCCCTTATGTTCAAAGTGAACGTTTTGACTTATATAAAGAATATGCCCAAAAATTAATTGAAAAAGGTGAAGCTTATTACTGTTTTTGTGATTCAGAAAGATTAAATCGTATTCGACTAATTCAGCAAAAAAACAAGATGCCTCCTGGATATGATAGAAACTGTCGACATTTAACACCAGAAGAGGTTCAAGAAAATTTAGACAAAGGTATTCCTCATGTCATACGTTTAAAAGTTCCACTAGAAGGTGTTACAAAATTTAGGGATGCTTTACTAGGTGATATTGAATGGAAGAATGAAGATATTTCTCCAGACCCTATTTTACTTAAATCTGATGGGTTTCCTACATATCATTTAGCAAACATTATTGATGATCATTTTATGAAGATTACTCATGTTATGCGTGCACAAGAATGGATTCCAAGTACTCCATTGCATGTCCAGTTGTATCGTGCTTTTGGATGGGAACCACCTGTGTTTTGTCATCTTCCTATGGTAAATGGTAATGATGGACACAAACTTAGCAAAAGACATGGGGCAACTTCTGTAAACGAGTTTAGAGCGCGAGGATATATTCCAGAAGCTTTAATTAACTATGTTGGTATGCTTGGCTGTTCTTACGAAGATGGGCGTGATATGTATACCCTTAGTGATATGGAAAAGTTATTTAAAATTGAGCATATGAATAAAGCAGGTGCTGTATTTGATTATAAAAAACTTGAGTGGTTTAATGGTCAATATATGCGTAATTTTACAGATGCACAACTTGTTGACAATGTTTTGCCATTCATTACAGGAACAGGTAGTGCAGCAATTCCTATAAACGCTAGTGATACGTTTCCTGCTCCAAAAGTAGGACCAGAATGGTCAGGCATTGCATATGTCGATAACGATCCTAAAACGGGGAAACTTGTACTTGCAGATCAAAGCATGAGAAAAATTGTATGTGGTGATGAGAATGCTGACACAAATGTACAAGATAAGGCAATTCGAGAAAAATTACTGGAAGTAGCGCCCCTTATAAAAGAGCGACTGCATTTTTTAACAGATGCAGCAGAAATGGTAAGTTTTTTATTTAAAACAGTAAAAATACCTTCTGTAGAACAAATAATTCCTAAACGTCTTGATAAAGAAAAAACAAAAGAAGTTTTAGAGCAAGCAATAAAATACATAGAAGCAATGCCTGCATTGGATCATGAAGGTCAAGAACAACTTGCTCGTGATACTTCTAAGGAGATGGGAATTAAAATGGGTGATTTTATGATGCCTATTAGATGGGCAGTTACCGGTTCTCGAGTTTCTCCTCCACTTATGGGTTCGATTATGATTTTAGGAACAGATATTGCTATAAATAGAGTAAACGCTGCTCTAGCAGAATTTTAGTTATTATGCTATAGTGCTTAAGCTGTGCTGTAATGTACAGCTTTTATAAATTTAAGTGCCTCCATTCCATGAAGGCCAAAAGGAATTTTACATGGATAAACATGAAATTACAATGGATAAAATTGTCAGTCTTTCAAAACGCAGAGGTTTTGTTTTTCAATCATCAGAAATATATGGTGGCCAAGCAGGTGCCTGGGATTATGGTCCTTTAGGTATTGAGCTTAAAAAAAATATTCAAAATGCATGGTGGAAAGAAATGACACGTATGCATAATAATATAGTTGGTTTAGATGCAGCTATTTTTATGCACCCTAAGGTATGGGAAGCTTCAGGTCATATTGCTAACTTTTCAGATCCATTAGTTGACTGTAAAGATTGTAAAATGCGTTTCCGCTCTGATACAATGGATCAAGAAGCTCTAAAAGAGCGAAAATGTCCTAATTGTGGTGGAGAACTAACAGAGCCTCGGGCTTTTAATCTTATGTTTAAAACACATATTGGTCCAGCAGAAGATTCCTCAAGTGAATTGTATTTACGTCCAGAAACTGCACAGGGAATTTATGTAAACTATAAAAATGTTATTCAGTCAAACCGTATGAAAATTCCATTTGGTATTGCACAAGTAGGCAAGGCCTTTCGTAATGAGATTGTTACTAAAAACTTTATTTTCCGTACCTGTGAATTTGAACAAATGGAAATGCAGTTTTTTGTAAAACCTGGTGAAGATGAAAAATACTTCGAGTATTGGAGAGAACAACGCTGGAATTTTTATAAAAAATATGGTGTTCGTATGGATAAGATGCGTTGGTATCACCACGAAAAATTAGCACACTATGCAAAAGATGCGTATGATATAGAATATGAGTTCCCAATGGGATATTCAGAGTTAGAAGGTGTACATAATCGAACCGATTTTGACCTAACACAGCATACTAAGTTTTCTGGTAAAGATATGCGGTATATTGATCAAGATAATGGTAATGAAAAATATATTCCATATATTATAGAAACTTCTGCAGGTCTTACGCGAAATGTTTTAATGTTTCTTTGTGATGCATATGAAGAGCAAAATTTGACTCAAGAAGGTGGAAAAGAAGACTATCGTACTGTTTTGCATTTCCATCCAAGTATAGCTCCTGTTACAGTCGCTGTTCTCCCGTTAATGAAAAAAGATGGTTTAGCAGAAATGGCACTAGATATTCAGAATGAACTTAAAGAAGATTTTGTAACTTCGTATGATCAAGGAGGGGCTATTGGTAAACGATATCGCCGTCAAGATGAGGTTGGAACTCCTTTTTGTGTAACTGTAGATTATGATTCTAAAGAAGATAAGACAGTAACTTTACGTTTTAGAGATAGTATGGAACAAATCCGATTACCTATTTCTGAATTATCTACAAGAATTCATGCTGAAATAAAAAAATATCAGCGTGTTTAAAGAAAACAAATAGCATGGAATACCTAACTTTAGGAAAAACAGGACTTATGATAAGTCGCACTGCATTAGAATTAATTGAACTTCAACAAAAAGAAGAAATAGATTCATATTCTGTATTATTACAGAGTGCGTATGAAAATGGGATTAATTGTTTTGCAGTGAATGCTACTCATGAGTTTACGCTTTCTGCTTTAGGAGAAACGTTTAGTAAATTACGTCCAGATGTTCGATATTGTATTATTTCGAATGCAAAAAGTTCTTTAGAATTGCATCATGATATCGAACATGCTTTGGAAGTCTTAGAATGTGATTTTATTGATATTTTGTCAATTGAAGTTTCTGATGAAGTTTCTAATCTTTCTAACCTTGATGACCTATATGCTGCAGCAAAAAAAATGAAAGAAGAAGGAAAAGTACAACACATAGATTTAAGAACAGCTTCTTTTTGTTGTGCTCGTGAAGCTGTGATTTCTGGAGTATATGAATCTGTATCTTACACTTTTTCTGTTAGTGCTACGAAGCAAGATGAAGAACTTATTATGCTTTGTGATACTATGGAAGTAGGTTTTATAGCAACACATCCTGCTGGAATAGATAATTTAATAAACATTCCATTATCTTTTGGATATTTTAATCAATTTGAAAATTTAATAGCCCTTTGGACTCTAACCACAAAAGAATTGCTAGATAAAGTTTTGTATTTTGCTGCTCATCTACCAATTAACGATGCAAAATTTAACGATGAGTTGCTAGCTTTTAAGACTTAATAATATCTTTTTTTTCTTGGGCATTTAATACACGGCTTATTTTTATTCCTTTATCACTAGTTGAGATTATTTTAGGATCACCGTTTGGTTCAGTCTCATTGTAAATTCTAACAATTGGATTACGTGGATCCAATGGGTTTACATCAATTATAAGACCTATTTTCCCGTTTGATAAAAAAACATAACTTCCTATTGGATATAAAGATAAACTGTATAAAAGTGCTTTTATTACAGTTTCGTCATATTGATTTCCCGAGTTTTTTAGCATATCAACCATTGCAATATACGAACTTTGTGCTGATTTGTAATGTCTAGGAGCCGTAATAGCTTCAAATGAACAAGCAACAGAAATAATTTTTGCGAACATAGAAATTTTACTACCAGGAAGGTGTCGAGGATATCCTTCTCCATTTTCTCTTTCGTGATGTTCTAAAGCTGCAAGACTTATACTTAATGGAAAATCTTGTGATTTTAATATTTCATATGATAAAACAGGATGAGTATTCATTATCTTTTTTTCTGGATTTGTAAGAGGACGATTTGATAAATATAATTGTGGAGGAAGTCTAATTTGTCCAATCTCATGTAAAATGCATGCAACTCCAAGGTTTACAAGTTTATTTAAAGGAAGACGCAATTGTAATCCTATTGCTATGGCTAAAACTGTAGATCTCATAGAATGTGTTACAAGAAAGTCTCTGTTTCTAGCTTCCATTGTTGGTTGGACTCGCAACATATATCGCTTATTTTCTTTTATAAACACACACATTTCTTTTACTGTAGCCGCTATTTCTTCTTCGTTAAGTTCTTTATGCGTTGCATAATGTGTATAAATTGAACTGATATAATTCATATATTCGTTGTAAACTTTTTGTACTATTTCAAGTCTGTTAACGTCAGAATCTTTTGTATCAGATATTGAATTATCTATAGTGTCTTGAATACGTTTTTTTATTGATGATATAGTTTTTGATTTATCATCCATATCTACATTTTCAAAAGTAGAAACGACGGTCTTTTTAGGTGTATTTACATAACAACCGTCACATATTAGTTGTTTAAAATTCCAATCTAGTAATGCTTTTTTTAAGTTACTGGTTAAAGGAGTTTGTTTTGGTGTAACTAAGAATTGAGGATCGATTAAAATGTCTGAGGTAAAATAACTATCATCTTTAATTTCTGAAATAATATATGTATTCATTTTTTCTCCGAAAAAAAAAAGCTGAAAAACTCACACAGTTTTCCAGCCCATTATAAGGTGCAATAACGGTGTCTGGATGTCTAATAATACACCGTTACGAATTAGCAGGGTTGCTGCACAGCATCCGTACATATATATTATCGGACAGAGGTTAGGAAACTTGAGAAAAAAGTAAATCAAAATGGAGATTTATTGTTCGTTCAATTTCGCAGTACATTACTTCTGATTGTTGTAATATCCCTATATAAGAATTTAAGTAATTCGTGGAAGTTGTACAAATAGTATCTTTTCGAGCTTCTGCATATATTTTATCAAGTTTTTTACTTGTAGGAAAGACTAATGCAGCCAAAGGAGCGACAGTGCTTTCTTTTATGTGTTTATCAATACTTGTGAGTTGTTCAAAGGTCTCTTTGATTGTTTTATTTGTAATATTTTTTCCGTCGCTGTTTTGAATTTTTTCTAAATTATCATTGCATATTTTTTTAGCATTTTTTGTAAAAATTTTTAGTTGTTGTAATGAAGACTTAATATCAGAAAGGGCAGTGTCAATTTTTTTTTGTCTATCTAAACAACTCTGTCTTGTTTCTTCTTGAATTGATTTTAAAATAGATAGTATTTTAGTTTTTTTAGGAGTAAGCATGAGAGCTTGTTCTACAGATGATTTTTCTATTCCTGGAATATATAAACTTTCTGGTGTGAGTGTTTTTGTTTGTATTCTTGGAAATTGAACTAACTTACTTTCAAACCACCAAGCATACATACTCATTCTTTCATCCGATAAAATTGTGTTTTTATTATAATCCTCTTTTATACAAGAATTAATGCTGTATAAACTCCGTGCGTTTTTGGTTTCTGTATTTTGAAGTCTGTTTGCTTGCCGTAGCGTTCTTTCTTCAAATGTACTTCCTTTAGAGTGTGTTTTTTTTTGGGGAAAGCCTAAGTCTAATCCTGCGGTAAAAATAGTTTGACAACCTATATAGCGTGCAAAGTCCCACGCGGAGGAAGCAACTGAGCCTCCTGCTGCAAGTGTTCCATTCTTTCCTGTATAATTTTCTATATATTGTCCAAGTGGGAACATCGAACTACATAAGACAATTTCTTTGCATTGAAATCTAAATACGGATGGGTAAGCGGCAGATTCTGTTATAAGAATGCTTTCAGGAGCTTTTAGACGGTCTAAATGGCGACTATTCCAGTATTGTGGATCTACTAGTACAATAAAATGTGGTTGGACTCCTGTTGAAAGACACGCTTGTAATGCAGTGTCAACACAAATAATGATACATCGTTCGTATAAATCGCTAAGATAGGGTAAAACTCTTTCTAAAGAAGGGCCTGCAGCTAGTAAAAGAGCAGGTATATCAGGGGTTTGTTTTATGCAATCTTTATATTTTGTAATTCCGCCATGTTTTCCTAGTTCTTCCTTTATATTTGTGCATAAATTGCGTAACCAAAGGTTAGAAAATTTTTCAAGGGTTGCTTCATTTATGTCTTGTTTTTTTCTATTTCGGGTAACTAATTCTTGTATAGAAGAAAAATATTGTTTATTGTGTGCTATTTGACTATCGGGTGCTATGTGTGTGCATGTATTCAATCCCAATTGCTCTAATACCCCGATTATAATTTGAGTTGGTGCTTGCATAAAAAAAACACAGGAGTTTTGATGTAACACGGGAGTCCAATCCATGACAGAAAAAGCTAGTAAAAGCCAAAAAGGATCATTTTCTATTAGAACAATATTTTTTTTGGGATATAATGTTGCACATATATTGGGTAAGTAGCCTAATGAAAACCCATAAAACACAAGAGTTTCAGCTTGTATAATAGTATCTACTTTTGCAAGTTTTTCAGATTCTTTTTCGGGATTGTAAGTCGAATGAAGATTTATCCCATTGTATTTTGCAGTAATACTTCCGTTGCGTGCAGTGAAAAGTTCCAACCCTGGAATTTTTTCTGGAGTAAAGTTATTAGCAAAGGGTAAAATATTTTTGTACAAACTGGGAAATCGTTTATTAAAAAGAGAAAGATTATTATTCAAGAAAGAGTTCAATTTTCATATTCTCCGTTACAGGTGTTCCTGGTTCAGGGCTTTGTGAGATTACATATCCTTCGCCATGAATAAGAACTTGTATATTTTTATTTAAAAAGAGATGTGTAAGTTCTCGTTTGGCTGCTCCAGTAAAATCTGGTACTGTACGATCAATTGAATAATCTTTAGATGGTGGAATTACAATTTTTCCTGTATGTGTAATACTTGAAGCTCTACCTCGGGCTAATCCTAGTTGATCGATAATAACGTCGGCGGCTTCTCCAATTATTGGCGCTACTATTCGTCCTGAGTATGTTTCTCCTTTTGCTTTTGAAATAACAATATAAAGAATGATTTGCGGATCATCAATTGGGAAAATAGACATACAATTTGAAACAAAATCTGTTGTACTATATGTTCCTGTCTCTGGGTCTAGTATTTGTGCTGTTCCTGTTTTTACACCTATATCAATGTCATCGCGATGTGCACGGAACCCAGTTCCTTTTTCTGCAACTGTTTGCATGTAACTTAAAATTTGTTTGGCTACATTTTCATCTATTATGCGTTTTTTGTATTCTGGTTTATGTTGATAAACTACATTTGCATTTGGATCTGTTATTTTAGAAACAAGAGTGAGTTTAACTGGAATACCTTTGTTTGCAATTGCTGTTGTTGCTTGTACCATTTGTAGGGCACTCACACTAATTTCTTGTCCAATAGCCATAGTCGGTTTTGATCGAAATGACCAAAGCGGATCATATTTATCTTTTACTGAGCCTGCTGTTTCTCCTGGCCTTTGAAGACCTGTTTTGCTTCCAAATCCAAATTTGTTTATGTATGATAAAAAATCATCTGTAGAAATCTTTTCTGCTATTTGTACAAGTACATCATTGCAAGAGTACATTAATGCTTCTCTGGCTGTAATTGTTCCGTGATGACCTAAACATTTAATATACGCTTTTTCATTTCCGGTACCATAAATCCATTCTCCGCCATCGCAAACAAATTTTTGTTCAGGTGTAATTGCGCCTGTTTGCAAAGCCGTTGCTACTGTAAAAATCTTAAATACAGATCCCGGTTCGTATGCAGCCATTGCTGGTAAATCTTTTTGTTCTTCTTTTGTAGATTGTGGATATTCATTCAAATTTGCTGAGGGAAGGCTAATATATGAAAGAATTTCACCTGTTTTAGCATTTGCAGATATTAACATAAAACTTTCTGCCTGTGTTTCTTCCATAGCTTTCTGTGCTATCTCTTCCAATTGATATTGTAAATTTGCATCAATGGTTAAAAAAATATTGTTCCCAATATTTGAAGATCCTTTTTTTATCATTTCTTCACTAGGTTGCAAAATATTTTGCATTGTATATTCAATACCTGAGAGACCAGTTCCAGCATTGCCCATATATCCTATAACCTGAGAGGCTAATGCATTTTCTGGATATATTCGTCCAGGAATCTCGTCAAAATAGATTCCTGAGAGGGTGTGTTCTTTTATTGTTTTGCTTATTATATCTTTTTTGTCTCTGTTAATAGATTTTTCTAAGTATAAAAAGTCTATTGGTGCATTATTTATTTTAGAAATAATTTCTTCTTTTGTTAAATCTGTTACTGGAGCAAGGTATGTAGCAAATTCATTTAAATTCCGAATTGCGGAAGGTTGGACTGCTATATGATAAAAATTACTTTCAATTGCAAGGGTTTTACCATTTTTATCATAGATACCTCCTCTTTGGGGAACTTCTACTTGTTGACTTTTGGCTGTTACAGGTATCGCAGCTAATTTGCCAAAAGTAAAAATGATATAAAATAAAAGAGCAACAAATACGATGCCTAAAATAACCAATCTTCTAGGTTTAAAAAAATGATTTATTTGCATAGGACTTTACCAAATATTAATTGGGTTGGAATAAATCCATAATTTCTTGAATCGACAGAGACTGTACTATTATCACCTAATGCTAAAATAGTGTTTTCCGGAACTGTATTATTAAATTTTATTCTTTGATATTGTTGTTCTGTAAGAGGATATTCTTTTCCAGATACATATAAATTATAGTTTGTGTCGGTGGAATATTCTAACGGTTCTGTAGCAATCCCACAACATCGTTTTACTATTTGTCTGTTCTCATGCATATATACAATAATATCATTTTTTTGAGGTGTTGCCCACTGAAAAAGAAGAGATGGTTTTATTGGGTTTTTTATTCCGTATGCCAATTTATTTATAAATAGTGTATCACCATTAGCTATATATGGTTCCATAGAGTCCCCAGAGACAATAACAATATCAATTACAAACAGTTTTACAAATATTCCTATAAAAATGCCTACTATAATTGGTATAAATGTTTTATTTTTCATTTCCTTTATTCTAATATGGACAGAGAATTATGTCGATAGTACAAATATGAAGATTTTTAGTTATCTAGAGCCTCAAATGGCTTCATCAAATTTTTATAATGCTCTTACGGTTGACGAAATGTTACAGGGGCAGAAAAAAAACAACTGGAAAAAATCGAATACCTCTATTGTTCATAATTTGTCTTTACCTCAGGTTTCGTTTAAATTTTATAACATAATAGAAGCTCTCTCTTCTATTATGTTAAAACTTCGCAGGGTATATTTTGTTGGAGTAATACTTCTTTTGATATGGGCTTTTGGCCTTTCTATAACAAATCTTGTGGTATCTGGTACAAGTAAAATTTCTTTTTCTTCAGAGGAAAAAGAGATAGCTTTGCTATCAAATCATATGGAATCATTTATTAGTACAACTCCAATAGATGATTTTGATGAGAATGGGAATCTTACTTTACAGGATTTATCAAATATAAAATTTGAACAACCTGTCACGTATTCAACTTATACTGTAAAATCTGGTGATAATATATCATCTATAAGTAAAAAATTTGGATTAACAAATATCTCGACGCTTATTTCTGTAAACTCTATAAATAATGTACGTAAATTATATGTAGGAGATACTTTAGAAATACCCTCAATCGATGGTATCGTTTATACTGTTCAAAATGGGGATACTCTTTCGCATTTAGCAAATAATTATGATATTCCTATTGAATCTTTATTAGATGTAAACAATTTAACAACCAGTATTCTTAGAACTGGGCAAAAGCTTTTTATTCCTGGAATAGCACTTGATAGTAATTCTTTAAAAAAAGCCTTAGGAGAATTATTTACTTTGCCTTTAAAAACTTCTTATAGAATATCTTCTCCGTATGGATATCGTCCAGATCCTTTTACTGGACAGAGAAAATTTCACACCGGGATAGATATGGCTGCTCCATTGGGATCTGCAATTAGAGCTGCTATGTCAGGTACTGTTGTTGCTGCAAGTTATAGTTCTATATATGGAAATTATGTTATACTAAGACATGTAAATGGATATCAAACTTTATATGCACATATGAGTTCAATAAGTGTAAAAATAGGTCAAGAAATTTCTCAAGGGGGGCGATTAGGAGCTCTTGGTTCAACAGGTTATTCAACTGGACCACATTTGCATTTTAGCGTATATAAAAATGGGAAGTTGGTAAACCCAACCACGGTCTTAAAATTTTAAATAAAGGAAGAAATAGAAGTATGATAAGTTTTAAAAACAATAGACGATTTTCTTTTTTATTTTTATGTTTTTGTTTTCTACCACTATTTGCAATGTCAGAAAGTTTATCTTTTTCTGGATTAGATTTAAACTCGAACAATGAGCTTTTGTTTTCTGCAAAAACGTCAAGTGGCTTATATACATGGAATAATTTGTATAGAGCAACTCTAATTAACGAGAAAAATGAGATTGCAGCAAGTAAAGAGGATCCAACTTTATTGACTTGTTTTCCATTAAAAATGGATGTTTTTTTAGAGGGGCGGTTTTTACAAATACGAAACAATGATGGAGTTTTTTTATATTCTAAAAACAAAAAAACACTAGAAAAAATTTCTAGTAGTTCTTCTTTACATAATTCACCACAAAATTCTGCAAAAATTCGTGATAATTTAGCAAATATTAGTGTAAGCCCTAATGGTAAATGGATATGTTATTTTGAAAGAACTTCACCGGCTAAGGGAAAAGTTCTTTTAAGTAACACAAGTACGGGTGGCAAATTTATACTAGCTGAAAATGCAGAGTTTAGTTTTGAAGAAATTCCTGTTATCTGGTGTCCAGATTCTTCTTTTGTAGTGTATGAAAAAGAAGGCCATTTATATTTTGTTAATCCAAAAGATGCTTTTGCAGAAAACTTAATTGACGAAAAATATAGATCTATAGGACCTGGTAATATTGGTAATGTAAAATGGGCTTCATCAAAAAAGCTTGTATATATAAGTCATGATCTTGTTTTTTCAATAATGACTAACGAATTATATACGCGTGCTCTGTATTCTGAACTTGTAGGAGTAGGAGATATTTGTGGTCGATTACCTTCTGCCTTTGATGGAAAACGCGATAAGTTCTGGATTAACGAAAATTGTAATCGAATTGTGCTTGTCGACAATCAACATACTCTTTGGTATATGGAATTAAAAAAATCAGATTCAGATGCTAGTTACGTTAAGACACTTTTTTCTTATCCTTTTGTAAATGTGCCTGGAACAGCCTATAACTTTAATATTTTTTGGTCACAATCTTCTTCTGGAGAACAAATTCCAATTGTGTGGATAGAATTGTTTCGTAATGGCGTAAAAGAAAGTTATGTGTATCGTTTAGTAAAAAATACAGAAGAAAATTATGCTTGGTTTGAAGCTTTACCTTTGCCGTCTTTTGTGCATGATCCTCAATTATCGCCAAATGGAAAATCACTTGCATTCATTGCTAACGATTTTATAGGTGTATACGATTTGGTAGGATGGAAGGAACGAGCTCGTTTTTCTGGTGAAAATATGGTTAGTTTTGCTTGGGTCGATTCTAATTCAATGTATGTTGGTGGTATTAATACTATTCAATATTGGGACTATGTCTCTGATAATAAAAATGTGATTTTACTTTCATCAGCAAATAAGTATGCATGGGATGGTTCTACAGGTAGAGTTCTTGCAGAATGTTATGCGGGTAATTACTTTTATAACACAGAAACAAAAACTTGGGAAAAAACAGAGACTGTAATTTCTCGAAAAACGCTTTCTAGAAATGCCTTTTGGCGAGCTTTTATTGATGAAAGTCGAAATAACGAGTATGAGAATGCTATATATATAAGATCTCTTTCTGGAGCTAATACAACAAAACCTCTTTTGCAGGCATTTTATACTCCAGATCCAGAGAGCAAAAAAGTTGCATTAATTTTTGATGCATTAGATAATAGTGATGGAATATCTCAAATCTTAATGGTACTTAATAAATATGGATTAAAAGCTACTTTCTTTTTAAATGGTGAATTTATTAGAAGATTTCCAAATGTTGTAAAAGAAATAAGTAATAGTGGTCATGAGTGTGCATCTATGTTTTATACGGTAGCAAACCTTACCTCAGACACTTTTATTCCAGATAAGAAATACATTATGCGTGGTTTAGCACGCAATGAGGATGAATTCTATCAACTTACAGGAAAAGAACTTTCTCTTGCTTGGCATGCTCCATCCTATGTATATTCAGATATCATAGAAGAAGCGAGTGACGAAGCTGGCTATTCTTATGTAAAAAGTTCAGTGAAAACTGGTGATACAAATACAATCGAAAAAGCTGCTAGAACAGGAACTCCATATATCTCTTCTGGAACAATTGTAGAAAATTTAGCAAAAGAATTTGAAGATAAGCAAATTATTCCAATTTCATGTGGTCTTTCCTATGGAACTAGACCAGATTATTTATATAATAAATTAGACGAACTTGTGAGCGCTTTATTAGGACAAGGTTTTAAAATAGTTCCTGTATCTGATGTTATTTGGTAAGAATTACCTATTTAACTAATTTAACAGCAATACTGTCAATCATTTGAATAAATAGATTGGCAGTTTCTATTTTTCTATCCGAAACAAGTGGAATTTCTGCAATTACCATATTACCAGCTTTATATGTTTCTGTACCAATTTTTTCTCCTATTTCTAAAGGAGCAGATACAGGAGTTATGTGTATCTCTCGAGTAAGTTCTGGCTGTGAAGAAGCTTCTTTATTATATGGTATTGTAAAAGGTTCAACCCAAGCTTCTCGAACAATAACAGCAGATTCTTTTCCTTTTATAACAGGATGTGTTAAAGGTGAAAGTTTTGGATGTGAAACAGTTCGTATAGAAGAAAATGCACTTTCAAGCATAGTTTGAGCATCTTTTATTCGCCACATATTTCCTTCTGTACTATTGGAACCTGGACCTCTTAGAGAAACGGTCAGTAATTTTGTGCCATTTCTTTCAGCTGTAATAGAAATATTGTAACCAGATTCATAAATAAAACCAGTTTTAAGCCCATTTACACCTTCTATAACACCGAGAGCTTTATTTGTGTTGTATTGGGTGATGCTATGATTATTCCCATCATTTTTATGCCATGAAGCAAGGTTATTTTGTTTTGGATAGGTAAAACTTTTTACTGAGTGAAAATCTGTTAGTGCTTGGGGATAACGAGTTACATATGTGCGTGCAAAAGTAGCAAATTCGCGTGCTGTTGTTATATTATGTTCGTCATATCCAGAAGGTTCTACAAAATGAGTTTTTGTAAGTCCTAAATCTTTTATTTCTTTATTCATGCGGGCTACAAAATCATCGACAGAACCCGATACATAATGGGCTATGGCAATTGCGGCATCATTCCCAGAACTTACTGCAAGACCTAATAAAAGTTCATGTAGAGTAACTGTTTGTCCTTGATCTAAGAACATAAGCGAAGAATGTAATGGAGCATTTTTTGCCCAGCTCTCTGGTGGGAGAGGTACAATATCATCCATAGAGATTTTTCCACTAGCAATTTCTTGAAATACGACATACATAACTACCAATTTTGTCATTGATGCTGGAGGAATAATCTCATCAGCATTTTTTTCAAAAAGTATATCCCCATTGTCGATGTTTATCATAATTGAAGATTCTGCTCCAATAGTAAGGTCTTTAGATGGGGAATCCCAATAGAGAGGGCTTATAATTTCTTGGTGATATTTTGTTGTGCATATATTTTCAAACCGAGCTTCATCAAGTTTTGATAATTCCTCAGCTTTGGGGTTAGAAAGAGTGTATACACGTACACAAAGTGTGATGGTAAAAATTAGTATAAAAAAGGCTATTACAGATAATGTAATTATACTAATTTTCTTTTTAAGTGAGTATAGCTTTTTATTGTCTTGCAAAGTTATCTCCTAGCGTTGCGATTTCTAAGTAGCATATCGGCGAGTACAATTGCAGTCATTGCTTCTACTACCGGAACTATGCGAGGACAAAGGCAAATATCATGTCTACCTTCTATTAGAATATCAGTGTTTTGAAATTTTGTATTTGAAGTGGTCATTTCAAAATTATTTTTTTGTATTGTATGCTGTTTTATAAATATACTAGGAACAGGCTTTACTACTACATCAAAAATGATGGGAGCCCCAGTACTAAGTCCCCCTAAAATACCTCCAGCATGGTTTGTTTCAAAATAGGGTGATGTGTCTAATTCTGATACAGAAGAACTTCTTATTGCGTCATTCCAGTCAGATCCGTGCATTTTAGCACTTTCGAATCCACTCCCAAATTCTATACCTTTTATAGCTCCTATAGAAAGCATAGCTTTAGCTAATTCAGCATCTAGTTTATCAAATACAGGTTCTCCAAGCCCTGCTGGAATATTTGTCACCAAGCACCGAATAATACCACCAGCGCTGTTTCCTTCAGCTCTACATTTAGAAATAGCTTTGCTCATTTCACTAGCCGTTTGAGTATCTGAAGTTCGCATCGAATTGGTTTCAATTGTTGATTGTAGAGTATCTATAGTTTGTTTATCTATACTTGAGGGATTATTAAGTGAAATAACTTCAGGAGCTTTTACGCCAGCCGCTTCTTTGGTCCATGCAATAATGTTAATTTTAGAATTTGTGTGTACTGCAGTAGTGGTTGTGTTTTCAAGTACCATTTGAGCAATTGCTCCAGCAGCAACTCGAGCTGCTGTTTCTCTTCCTGAAGAGCGTCCTCCACCAGTATAATCTCGAAAACCGTATTTTTGATCATACGTGTAATCAGCGTGACCAGGGCGATAGCTCTTTTTTAAGTTAGAATAATCTTTTGAATGTTGAGAAGTGTTTCGAATCAGTATGCCGATTGGAGTCCCTGTAGAAAGAGGAGTTTCAGTTGCATTGTTCGTGTCTGAGAATATGCCTGAAAGTATTTCTGCCTTATCAGCTTCTTTTCTCGCCGTAACAGCACTATTAAATATCTCGTTTCCTTGAGCATCAATTTGTTTTGCCCCTGGTTTTCGTTTGTCTAAAGCTTTTTGAATTTTTAAAATATCGATTGGAATTCCTGCAGGACATCCATCTATAACACATCCTAAAGCAGGGCCATGGCTTTCTCCAAAAGTGGTTACCTTAAATATTTCACCAATTGTATTTCCGCTCATAATTCCTCACTAACTATTAGAAAGATGCTTAACCATAGCATAAGAGGTATATTTTTACAACAATTTTTTATATTACAGCAAAAAAGATTGCTTTGATATATAAAATAAATTAAACTAATACCATGGATAATAAAGAAAATGCTTTTGATCAATTAGCTAGAACAATTAGTAATTCTGAGAGACTTAGTCTATTAGCAAAAATTAATTCTGTAATGACTCCAGAAAGTCAGTCAGTTGTTGTTAATTCAAAAGAGGAAGAAGAAGAAGTCGACATTATGGTTAAATTCCAAAATGAATCATTGCTTTTAAGGATTTTTTTGGTTATAAAATCTTTATTCTCTAAAAAGGGAATTGAGGCAGAATATAATAAACATTTAATCGATAAAGTTGCAAAAAACATTGAAATTAATACACAAGGGCTGTTTTATGCAAAAAAACGTCTTTTGTTATCAAAATTTTATTTTCAATTAGAAACTCTTTATAAAGTTGCAAAATCATTTCAAGCAGGCATAATAGAATATGAAGAAAACGAAGGGGCTTTTTATGTTTTTTTAGGAAGTCTTATTCTTACAGATTTTTCTACAAAATATAATGAAATAATAAACCCTTGTAATTTACCACTTGATAGAGAAGTTACTAATGAATTAAGGACTTCATGTTTACGAAAGCTTGAAGATTCTTTATTAAATATCTCTTCAAAAGATAAGGCCAAGTTATATCTGTCGGTTCAGAGCATTAACTGGTTACGAGAGTTTTCTAATTTACCATATAGAAAATTTATTGCAAAGTTTTCAGAAGATGAGTTTTTTGGGAAAAATTGTTCAATTAATCTTCTTCATAATGAAATATTAGATTTTGCCAGTGTTTTTTGTAATCAGCAGCCATTATCGTCAGATGTTCTCGAGGCTTTATTTATATTTACGTTACAAAGAAAAGGAATACGTGTAGGAAGTGAAGATTATAAGAAACAGCTTGACTATTATATAAATAAAAGCGTTGAAAATCTTAATTGCATTAAAGATTTTCAAATGATGGTAAATATGAATGAACTCGGAATGGTTGCGTTTAATTCTGTAAAATGGACAGCCCCTATCTTACCGGGAGTTGAAGATTGGTTTGTGAAGTATAAAAATGAATGGCATAAACAATTTGATTTAGACTGGGCTCGTTGGTTAGACTTAAAAAAGAAGGATTCAACAAAAAGAGCTGTTCAAAACTTTTTTCAAATAAGTGGATATCCCCTAATTCCAAGTCGTCCTTGGAATAGAGAAAATAGTGGTGTAACTTGTGATTGTGAATATTCTTTAGGATTTCTATATAAATATTTCGTAGATAAATATCCTCAAATCTATGAAGTATTTAAAATCATTATGGTAAATGGTGATTTTTCTAATAGGGAAATTGCTAATCAATTTACAGGACTTATAGATGATTTTAATCATGAACAAGAGGAAATTCTAAAAATTAATACACAGTTAAACGATAAGGGAGAGTGGGGTGAAACCTTTAATCTTGTTCTTCAAGATGAAGTAAGAACTTTACAGAGTCAATCAAAATTAAACTCAATAATGGTTGCACTTAGTGCAGAGGTTCAAGAGTTAATAGCAAAATTTGGTAAAACTTGCCGTAAAACTAATAATTTGGTTTCAAGTATTTTAGATGCCACAGAAACTGTAAAACGGCCGGTTTTATTAAACCTTGATCATATTCCTACCAAAGGAAAAAAATCTTTACGTGATAGACTTAAAAGTAGTTTAGATATTCTTAATATTGCATATGAATTACTACTTGAACTTGAAACAATAGAACTTAGAGAAAAAAAGTAGAAAAAATTGTATAAAACAGTATTTTGATTATTGACACTTTTTTCCTGTTTTGCTATTATATAAAAGTAATCAACGAGGAACATTGTTCCTGATTATTGGGCCATTAGCTCAGTAGGTAGAGCACCTCCCTTTTAAGGAGGTTGTCTGGTGTTCGAATCACCAATGGCTCATGTAAAACCAAACGTTTTTCGTTTGGTTTTTTTTTGTCTTTTTAAAATTTATAAAACCAAAAAAGAGGGGGAATTGCATACGCAATTCCCCCTCTTTTCGTATAATTAATTAGTATGTAATTGTCATTGATAACGCACTATTTAATAATGGATTTGCTCCTGGTTCTAATCCTAATTCACTACCATAAACAGCCAGATTCAAGGTAAACTTGCCAAGATCGATTCCTATACCAGTACTTAAATATGATTCATTTATTCCTACTTTTAAAGTATATATATCAATTAATTTAACTTCAGTGCCAAGGGCTAATTCTAATATAGGATTCCGTGAGATAGAATCATCTTGAAACAGAGGAAGAAAATCTTTGTAATCAGCATAAATAGTACAATAATTAACTATGCCATGTGTTTTTTCTTTTAATGGAATTTTTATCTCGGTTCCAATTCCCAGTTTTGTGTCAAGTGTTTGTGTGTCTAATTGTGTTCCATTAAATGCAAGTAAATCGTCAACATTGTCATATTGAGTTATAAATACAGGGGAAAATGCATCCTGACATACGATTGCTGTTGTAAGAAAACCAATTTGATGTTCTATAGCAGCATCAATTCCAATACCTGCTATGGTATAATAATCCAGTTCAGAAAGATCTAAATTCGTTGCTAATGAGATAAAATCATCTGATTGTGATTCAACTTGATATGTTCCTCTGCCAGACAATCCAATCGAAAGAGTTCCTGGTATTATTTTAAGATTTACTGGCAAGGCAATCGCAAATTCTATACCAGTGTCATAGCCAGCTATGGCAGATGAAGAAGTCAAAGAATCTATTGAAGTATCTTCATATAAATTATCCATAGTGGCTATAGCAAAACTAAAAGTGTCCAAATCTATTATTTTGCCGAAAGTTAGAAAACTTGAATCAAAACCCATATCTAAACCTGAAGTTCCAACCAAATCAAGTAAAGGGGTAATAATATTTTCAGATATTTCTTCTGTATCATTAAAATCAGTAGAAAAAACATTCGTTATTAATTCTGGAAATTCGGTAATCGGTCCACTTATATTTACAGATGAGCTAGCTAAAAGAGATTTTTCTTCTGTAAACGCAATTGCAGCAGGGTTGCTATATAATGTATAAAAATGTGTAGTATCAGCAAAATGAGTGCCTCCCATAGCTAGAGAAGATACATCAACTGGTGTTACTCGATGAGCTTCGAACGCAGATAGAGTAGATAAACAAGAAAAAAGAGCCCCTACGATAAAAATATATTTAAAAGTTTTGTTCATAATTAATCCTTGGAATAGAAGTTGTTAGTTATTTATAAATCAGCTAACTACAAACATGTAGGTAGCTCTATATTAGTTAGTCTATCAAGTCGAATAAATCATCAAGTGTAAGCAGGTCACCTAATAAAGACACATTATCTGTGTCATCAGAAACTACTTTTAAAGCATTTATTGCAGTAGTTAGGTTCTCTTCTATTTCTGCCGTTTCTTCTTCTGACAAAGTCGAATCATCTGTTAGTATAGATACTATTTCATTTGTGGGGGTTTCTTCTATGTCGAAATCCTCAAATTTAGATTCTATATCAACACCTACATTATTTAACGTTTTTGCAGACTGGGCAAGAACAGCTGAAGAATCCGCGTTATCAGTAGATAAAATCTCAGATGCAGAATATTCAGATAGTAAATCTGCTTCATCTCTAGCAAGATTAGTAGCTAATGAGTTTGTAAATAATTCACAAGATGTGGTTACAAGAAAAGTACACAAAATTAATGAATATAATAAGAATTTAAATTCTTTCATGTTGCCTCCAATTATGAATAAGAATTCATAATAAATAAAATATCGAAACAAACATTTTGAATAATTAAATTGTAACATAGTTTTTTTTTAAAAACAATGTCACTTTACTGTAATTTGACAATAACCATCAATTTCTTTATTATTCCCATTTTTTATAGTATCTGTTATTTTAACAGAAACTTGTTTCCCTCCAAGCGATAAAGGGGTTAGTTCATTAGATTTATCAAAAGGTATAGAAACAAGTAAGTGTAAAAAGTTTTCTGTGACAACGCGCAAGTGGCGACTTTGACGTTTTTCTACTATTGCTGAAACATCCTTGCCAATACAGCTTTTTACATATTCTTCTTTATTTTTTATAGCTATTTTTGTTAGTTCTTGTACACGTTCTTTTGCAATTTCTTTTGGAATTTGGTTTCCCATCGAATAGGCTTCGGTTCCGGGACGAGGTGAAAAAGGGAATGCATGTATCCAAGAAAATTTACAAATCTTTACCATAGAAAGTGTTTGATCAAAGTCTTTTTTAGTTTCTCCTGGAAATCCTGTTATAATGTCACAAGCAATAAAAGGATTTTCTTTTACTTTACGAAGTTGTCTAACAGCTTGAATAATTTGTTCTGCTTTATATGGCCGGTGCATTGCTCGTAAAATAATATCGCTTCCTGATTGAACTGATAAGTGAAAATGAGGTTGTATGCGTTTATGTGAAAGAACTGAACACATCTGTGCATCTACTCTTTCTGGATATAAACTAGAAATTCTAAATTTAATACTGTTTGTATTATCTAATAGTAACTGTAATAAATCTGCAAAATCAAAAACCGAGCGATTAGACGAAAGAGGTTTACACCCTTTTGGTACGGGTACTTTATATTGTGTTAAATTTACTCCGGTGATTACAACTTCATGATGTCCGGCCTTTTCTAGTTTTTGTACTCGCTCCAAAACTGTTTCAGCTTCGAGTGAAACAGAAGGGCCTCTTGCAAAACATATTCTACAATAGGCACATTTATTATTGCAGCCATCTTGAATTTTAATTGAAGCTCTTGAATGTGTTAGAAAGGTCGTTGTAGACAATTTAAATGTGTCTTCAGGATGTGCAATTGCTTTGGGAATTGCTTTTAATTTATTTTGTTCTCCAAAAGCATTTTCAGCTGTTCCCGAAAATAATAGCCGTAGTTTAGAGGCTAAAGGAAGACTTTCATATTTAGGTATCGTGTTATTTTCAAACCATAAATTTAGTGTTTTAGGTAAGGAAGCTAATATACCTTTGCTTTGTCCTCCTAAAACAGCTATTCGTGTATCCATTTTTGATAAAATATCTGCGTCCAGTTGTGCATAGCAACCGGTAACAATTATAGCTGCAAAAGGATATTTTTCTATTAGAAGTCTTATAACTCGTCTGCATTTTTGTTCAGCTTTTGATGTTACTGTACATGTATTTATAACACAAAGAAATACTTGGTTATTTACTTTTTGTGTTGCTAATACAGGTTTCATTGTACATGCATAACCAGCTTCTATAAAATAATGAGCTACAGATTCTGTTTCAATCTGGTTTAGTTTGCATCCTAAGGTTTCAAAATGAATTTGAGGTATTTTTTTTACCATTATTACTGCAATTTAGACTTAACACGATTAATACCTCGTATTGCATCTGGTTGTGCTGAATTTAATTGCAATGCTTTTTCATAAGCTGCAAGAGAAGAACTATAATAGCCTGCCATTTCTCGCGCATATCCTAAACGTGTCCACCAATAGTCATATAGAGGATCTGTTCTTACTGAATGTGAAAAAGAAATATCTGCATGATCGTACATTCCTTTTCGAATATATATTTCACCCATAAAATAATAGGCATCACCAATATGACTGCCATTTACTGGAACAAGTGAAATATATTCTTGAAAAAGTTTTAACGATTCATCATTTTTGCCTAGATAATATTTTGCTTCTGCAAGGCTTTCGATAACGCGTTGATCATATTTAGATATCTTTAATGCTTCTGTGGCCCAGTATTCTGCTTCAGAGTATTCTTTATTTGCAAGAAGAGACCAACACATAACAACATATGAGTCAATATGTTGGGAATCTTCTTGTATTTCTTCTTGACAAACTTGTATAGATTCTTTGTATTTTCCAGATGAATAAAGTTTTAATGCATCTTTTTTTATTTTAGTGTTTGCAGGTATATTAATTTGTGTTTCAGCTGTATCATTCTGAGAATCTGTGTTCCCATTAAGGATTGTTTCTTGTGTACTAAGTGTTTCGTTCGTGGTTTGCGTTTGTGTAAATCCATTCAAAGTATAAAAAAACAAAAGTAAAGTTATTACTAAAATATGTTTTGATATTTTCATTATAATAGTTCCTATAATTCTTGTTATTTTAACATTGTACAACGACCAGTAAAAGTACTTCCTGGCTCAAGTACAATTTGTGTTGCTTCTATATCTCCACTCACAGTTCCTGTTGCTGTAACAAATACTAATTGTTGTGCAGATATGTTACCAATAACTTTTCCTCTAACAAGTACTCGTTGAGCAACAATAGTAGCTTCTACATTTGCGCTACTATCAATGACTATATCACTTTTTGCATCTATTGAGCCTGTTACAGCGCCTTTTATCATGAAAGGTTTTTTTAGGGTTATTTTTCCTTTAAATTTTATATCTGTAGCTAGAACTGTGTCAAAGTCTTCTTCTTCTAGTTCAAAAAAATCACTATCTTTTACGTCAAACATATCTCTAAATGTACCGTCTATAGGCTTTACTGTCAATGAGAAGTGTTTAAAATGTTTTTTTACTTCTTATAAAACACTATTTGGAAAGATCTTTAAGTTCGGATACTTGAAAAATCTGATGTATAAGAATATTCTATATGTATATTTAGTTATAAAGGATTTATTTTATGGATTTTGTTAAAGTAATGAAGGCAAAAGCTGCCTCAAACTTAAAAAGACTTGTACTCCCCGAAGGAACCGAAGAGCGAACAATTAAAGCTGCTGCAAAAATTATGCAAGAGAAGCTTGCTTCTTCAGTTACTTTACTTGGAGATACAGCAGATGTTAAAAAAGCTGTAATGGCTGCCGGTGTATCATTAGGTGATGTTACAATTATTGACCCTAAAACATCTGAGTGGAACGAAGCTTTCGAAAGCAAATATGTAGAACTTAGAAAACATAAAGGTATGACTCCTGAACAGGCTAAAATTGATATGAAAAACAATTTGCGTTTTGGAGCAATGATGGTTCGTATGGGGAAATGTGATGCTATGGTAGCTGGAGCACTTTCTGCAACTGCAGATGTTCTTCGTGCAGGACTTACAATTATAGGTACTGAACCAGGAATGAAAACAGCATCTTCTTGTTTTATTATGGACACTCATAACGAAAAATGGGGTGCAGATGGAATTTTGGTATTTTCTGATTGTGCTGTTATACCAACTCCAAAACCAGAACAACTTGCAGATATTGCAGGATCTGCTGCTAAATCTTGTAAAGTAATGCTTGGTGTAGAGCCTGTTGTAGCTATGATGTCTTTTAGTACAAAAGGTTCTGGCGGAAAAAATGAAAATGTTTTACGTGTTCAAGAAGGTGTAAAACTTGCTAAAGAAAAATTTCCAGAAATTTGTTTAGATGGTGAATTGCAAGCCGATGCAGCACTTATTCCTTCTGTTACAGAAAAAAAAGCTCCAGGATCTCCTGTAACTGGCAAAGTAAATACACTTATTTTCCCTTCTCTTGAAGCTGGAAATATTGGATACAAATTGGTTCAGCGTTTAGCAGGTGCAGATGCCTTTGGTCCTATATTGCAAGGTTTTGCAGCTCCTATTTCTGATTTAAGTCGTGGTTGTTCTGTAGAAGACATTGTAACGACAGCAGCTATTACTCTTGTTCAAGCAGGTGCAAAATAAAAATATCTGTTGAAATATATTTGTTTATTAGTAATAGTAGTTGTGTGCTAAATTGTGCAATTCAATAATAACTAAAAAGCAAAGAGGCTTTCGATGTGTCATATAATATGCAGATCGAGAGCTTTTTTTATAAAAAGGATTTTATGTATTTTTTTGTAGGAGGAGACAACTGTGGAATTTAGCTCAAATTCACGATTTATGTATTTACTGGCTATTCTAGTAATCATCTTTATTCTTGCAATGTCATTTTTTTTCTTAGTACGTTCTTATCGACGTGGATTAGAAATTGGCATGCAAAAAAAAGTTTTAATGAACAGCATCATTTCTACGGCTATTTTTACACTAGCACCAGCAATTTCTATTTTATTAGGGATAATAACTTTATCTAAGTTTTTAGGGATTCCCTTGCCATGGATTAGAATGAGTGTTATTGGAGCTTTAACCTATGAGTTACCAGCTGCATCTGCAACTGCTAGTGCTCTAAATATATCACTTTCAAAAACTATAACAGATCCTAAAGTTTTTTCGGCTATTGCATGGGTAATGACTATAGGAATTTTACCAAGCATTGTGCTTACTCCAATTTTAATGAAGCGAATACAAGGTGGTATAATTAAAATTAAGTCCAAGGATTCTAAATGGGGCGATATTTTTATGGACGCTATGTTTTTAGGAATGATTTCAGCTTTTTTAGGAATGGTGTTTGGAAAAGTTCAGACAGATAGAGTTTCAGGATTGATATCTATTTTAATTTTAATTATATCTGCATTACTTATGGGAATATGTGGCTTGTTAATTAAAAAGCGTAATATGAAATGGTTAGAAACCTATGCACTTTCTATTAGCATGATAGGATCTATGGCTTTAGCTTGTATAATAACCCCTCTAATTAAATAAGGAAAAAAGATGACTAGTTTGGAATATAACTTAAAATCACATGTCTATGGTAAAATATGGATTTGGACTGCTGTTGTTGTTGTTTTATTGGTACCTGTCGCAATTTGTGTAAATTATGATGCATGGCCTAATTTAGGTGCTGTAGGAAAAGGTTTGTTAGGAGTTGCTCCTATTTATTGGACTGTGGGAATTATTGAAATTATTACATATACTCCAATGCTTGGGACAGGAGGAACTTTTCTTGCTTTTGTTACAGGGAATTTAACTAGTATGAAAGTTCCAAGTGCACTTAATGCAATGCAAAATGCAGATGTAAAACAAGGAACAGAGGAAGGCGAAATTATTTCGACAATTGCTGTTGCTGTTTGTTCTATTGTGACTACAATTATTCTTATTGTTGGCGTAATTTTACTATCTTCAATAACGCCAATTCTTAATTCTCCAACATTAATTCCTGCATTCGACAATATATTACCTGCTTTGTTTGGTGGACTTGCTGTTGTCTATATATCAAAAAATTGGAAGGTCGCCTTAGTCCCTCTTTTTGCAATGATAGCTATCTTTATTATGATACCGTCACTTGCAAATGCTGTTGGGGTTCTTGTTCCTGTTGGTATAGGTATTTCGCTCTTGTCTGCAAGAATTTTATATAAACATGGAAAACTTTAGGAGGCAAATACATGATTGGATATTGTATACTGGCAATAATTATTTTATGGTTAGTAGTAATTTTATTGCGAGCAGTAACTTTTAAACCAAAGACCGAAAAAAAAGTTGAGACTATAGATGTAAAAATCAATGAAGAAAAAGTAATACAAGATATGTCAGATATGATAAAGTGCAAAACTGTTTCGTATCGTGATGATAATTTAATAGACGAAGATGAATTTCAAAAATTTAGAGACTTACTGCAAGAGCGGTTTCCTCTTGTTCATCAAAAATGCACACTAGAGCATCTTGGTAAAAATGGTTTGCTATATTATTTAAAAGGCGAATCGTCTAAAAAACCGTCAGTTTGTATGGCGCATTATGATGTTGTTCCTGTAAATGAAGAAAAATGGACAAAACCTGCCTTTGAAGGTCTAATAGAAGGTGGTTTTATTTGGGGGCGAGGCACTTTAGATACTAAAGGTACTCTTTGTGGTGTTATGGAAGCTCTGGAGTTTTTGCTAAAGCAAAATTATGTACCTAAAAATGATTTATACCTTTCGTTTTCTGGGCAAGAAGAAATTGATGGTCCAACGTGTGCTGAAATTGTTAAATATCTACAGACAAAAGGGGTTAAACCCGCAATTGTCTTAGATGAAGGTGGAGCTGTTGTCGAAAAGGCTCTTCCTGGCTTAGAGCACGAATGTGCAATGGTTGGAACAGCAGAAAAGGGAAGTGTCAATCTAGATTTTATCATAGAAGGGGCAGGAGGGCATGCCTCCGCTCCTCCTACTCATACTCATATTGGAGAACTTGCTGCAGCAGTTCAAGCTGTCGAAAATCATCCTTTTAAACCTCATTATACAAACCCTTTTCTAGAAATGTTTGATACATTAGGGCGTTATTCAAAATTTGGTTATAGATTGATTTTTGCTAATCTTTGGTGTTTTAAACCCATCTTAAATGCTGTTTGTAAAAAAACAGGGGGAGAGTTAAATGCACTTATAAGAACAACTTGTGCTTTTACTAGAGCTTCTGGAAGTGATGCATATAATGTTTTGCCACCCAAAAGTAGTGTAGGCATGAACATGAGAGTTATTCAAGGTGATACAATAGAATCTACTACTAAATACCTTAATAAAATCATACACAATGATAAAATTAAAATAAGCTTAGTAAATGGAATGAATCCTTCAATATGCTCTGATACAAGTTGTGCTGAATGGCAATTATTAAAAGATGCAATTAAAGAGACTTGGAGTGATGTTATTGTTTCCCCATATTTAATGATGGCATGTTCAGATTCTAGACATTATTGCAGAATAACGGATCACGTTTTTAGATTTTCGGCAATGAAATTAACAAACGAAGAGCGTAAAATGATTCATGGTAATGATGAGCGAGTACCAATAGAAACAATGATTAAAACTGTAAAGTTTTATGTTCGGTTTTTACGTAAAATTTAAAAATACTTAAAATGCATAAAAAAGAGGAGATATCTTTCTATCCCTCTTTTTTATTAAATAATCAAAGCAGATTTTGCCCAATCGTAATGTTTTTCTTCAAGGTCGTTGATAGCTGGCATTTTAAAAATAATTAAGTTATTTTGATCTGCTGCATAAATACCTCTATTGATTAACTGGTAGCTAAATTCTGCTCCATGGGATCTATCAAGTGTTTTCATGACTTTATTTGGATTATTTTTAACAGAATCAATACATACTTTTAAGTGCTCAATGTTTTTGTCGTAAAAACAACCTATATTACCGGTGTTATCTAAATCATCAAAATCTATAATCTTCAAATCAGTAAAAAAAAGTGTCGGTGCTGTTATTTTATTGTCACCACTTATAATATATTGTGCAAATTTATCGGGAGAAAGTTTACTAACAACAAGAGGTCTAATAGGGCATAACTCTTGATAAAGAGTATAATTCCGTTTTTCTTTTTCTGGAATAACAAAAACTTCTTTTTTTAGAGCAAGTACACTGCCGTCTTTTGTAGTAAGATATAGGTTTCCAATTTTATCTAATGGAACGTTTTCGGCAACACGGTAAACAGAAAGATACAGAGAATGTTTAGGCTCTCCATTGGGATGAGATACACATTTTTTATGAGCATATTCCCAGTCAAAATAAGTCCCGAATTCTTCAAGAATCTCGACGAAAATTAGTTTCTCAGATGTTCCTTTTTTAGATCCTGTTGCCATATAGCTACCAAATTCTTTAGGTGAGAGTTCCGAAGCAACCAAAGCTTCCATTGGAAAAAGCGTTAAATAATAACGAATACTCATAAATTTCTCCTCTTTAGTTAAAAAAAAGTGATATCAGATTATATTTTACAAAAATAGACACCGTAATAAGCGAAATAACTGACATAATTTTAATAAGAATATCTAGTGAAGGTCCTACAGTATCTTTTAGAGGATCCCCAACTGTATCCCCAATAATCGAAGCAGAATGGGCTTCAGAACCTTTTCCTCCATGGTGTCCATCTTCTATGTATTTTTTCCCATTATCCCAAGATCCTCCTGCATTTGCTGTAAACAAAGCAAGCATAATAGCAGAAAGAGTTGTCCCTATTAAAAGGCCTCCTACAAATTCTGCTCCAAACAGGAATCCAGTTGCAAGTGGGGTAATGACAGCTAACAGTGCTGGGAGTTTCATTTCGGATAAAGCCCCAGCTGAAGAAATTTTAATACATTTTACATAATCAGGTTTACTTTTTCCGGTAAGAATTCCTGGGTTATTTCTAAATTGTCGACGTACTTCTTGTACCATTTTTCTTGCAGCATTTGACACTGCTTCAATAAGAATACCAGAAAAAAGATACGGAAGGGCAGCTCCAACAAGTGCTCCTGCAAGGGTTAAGGTATTTATCATGTTTAGAATAAGTTTTATGCCTACTGTTTGTCCTGGTTCTGCCTGAGCATATAAGTATGATGCAAAAAGAGAAAGAGCAGCAAGTGATGCACTCCCAATAGCAAAGCCTTTTCCAATAGCTGCAGTTGTATTGCCAACAGCATCGAGTTCATCTGTTATTTTTCTAACATTTGGATCAAGATGCGCCATTTCGCTAATGCCTCCAGCATTATCTGCTATGGGACCATAGGTATCGACTGAAACTGTAGATGCAACAAAAGAGAGCATTCCAATGGCTGCCATAGAAACCCCATATAATCCTGCTATAGCATTTGATCCAATAATAGCAATTCCTAAAACAACAACTGGCAAAAATACAGATTTCATACCAGATCCAAGCCCTTCTGTAATATTTAGAGCAGCACCTTCTCTAGAAGCGGCAGAAACTTTCTGTGTTGGTTTATAATCATAACTTGTAGAATACTCGGCAAGTTGCCCTATAACAATTCCACTAATTATTCCTAAAGCCGCAGCAATCCATGGTGATAATGTTCCAGCATAAAAACCAATTGAAGCAAGGTTTGTGTTTTTAAAAAAGAACCAAGTTATTACACCATTAATAGTAATAGTAAGAATAGCAGATATCCACGTAGACATATTTAATTCTTTATGTGGGTGATCAGAAACCTTTTT
>JTFN01000018.1_pt1 | contig 38685 bp, 27 predicted proteins | sample 235401 | NCBI WGS metagenome assembly JTFN01 (sample SAMN03067589, study PRJNA260952) | activated sludge metagenome | biome: Sludge; feature: Wastewater; isolation source: CETP activated sludge from augmented bioreactor treating industrial... | place: India:Gujarat | collected 2013-04 | reverse complement strand
TTTTTCACAAAAAACTAAAATTAATAAACAAAGAATACATAAAATATGCCATTATTATTAGTTTCTTCAATTTTCTTGCATTTGCATTACAAACAATAGGTTGTCAATATACAACGGCTGGGAAAAATGCTTTTTTGACAACAATATATGTTGTGCTCGTTCCTCTTATTGCTTGGCCCCTCACAAAACACAAACCAGGCTGGTATGTGTTTATTGCAGCTTTTTTATCTATAACAGGGATTGCTCTACTTTCTTTATCAGGAGGAATAGAAACCATTCTAACTATGAACAAAGGAGATGTGATGAGTCTTCTTTGCGGTGTTGGATTTGCGATTGGGATAATTTTTACCGGAGAATTTAGTAAAAAAAACGATACCATAGCACTTACTATAGTAATGATGTTTTTTTCAGCAATTTTTTCATGGATTGCTGCTCCTTTAATGGAAGGCCCTATTCCTTTTGAAGCTCTTAAAAATCCATCTGTAATTGGTTCCATGCTATATATTGGAGTATTTAGTACGTTAATTGCTTATCTTCTACAAAATTTTAGCTTAAAATACCTTTCATCATCACTTGCAACCCTTTTTTTGTCTTTAGAATCAACCTTTGGAATGATATTCAGTGTTATTTTTCTAAATGAGCAACTAACAGTAAAAATGACAATTGGATGCATTATTATTTTTTCTGCAATTGTTCTTGCAGAAAACGGAGAAAAGATTACAAATTATCTACAAAAAAAATTTAAACATTGATTCAAAACCCCTTGATTTATTTGTTTTTTTTTTCATATTGTACTATTCTAGAACTATGAGTTTTAGATCAGCCATATCAGATAAATCTGAATTTGATAACCTTTTTCCACGTTGGAATAAACTTGAACCCAATGTACAAAAAATCCTTCACAGTCAAGCAAGCTTTCACTCTGCAAAAAAAGGAACTATTTTGCAAAGTGATGAAAACCATTGTATAGGACTTGTACTAGTAAATTCTGGACAACTTCGCGTCTATATGATGTCTGATGAAGGTAAAGAAATAACTTTATACCGTCTTTTTTCCGGCGATATGTGTTTATTATCTGCCTCTTGTATATTGAGTAGTATTCAATTTGAAGTTATTGTCGAAACAGAAAAAAATTCAAATTTTTGGATTATTCCTTCTACAACATATAAAACACTTATGGCACAATCACTGCCCCTTTGTACGTATACAAACGAACTTATGAGTGCTCGTTTCTCTGATGTAATGTGGGTTATGCAGCAAGTTTTATTTAAAAGTATGGATGAACGTCTTTCAGAGTTTTTACTCGATGAAACTAATCGAGAAGACAATGAAATACTTAAAATTACTCATGAACAAATTGCTCATCATTTAGGCACTGCTCGAGAAGTAATCACTCGCTTATTAAAATACTTGCAGGACGAAAATGCTATATCTCTAAGCAGAGGTATTATAACGATAAAAGATCGTAGTCTTCTAGAAGAGAGAGTTCATACCCCCCTAACAGAATGACATTTTGTTGTTTTTCCAACAGTATTATTTTCCCATTACTTATATTTTATTGACTATAGGTTACAAAATCGGTAAATTCATACACATATAGCTAAGACTTATATGTAGCAAAAAGGATATAAAATGTTAGAACTTGAAAACATTTACCTCACTAGAGGTGAAAGACATATTTTAAATGGTATTAATTTACAAATTGATAACCTCACATGCATGGCAATTACTGGGCCTAATGGGTCGGGAAAATCTACCTTGGTTAAAGTTATTATGGGTATTGAAAAACCAGATAGTGGAAAAGTCATCTTTAACGGGGAAGACATAACAAATAAAACAATAGATGAGAGAGCTCGAATGGGAATTGGATTTAGTTTTCAGCAACCATGCACCTTTAAAGGTATAAAAGTTCATACTCTTCTTAATCTTGCAGCAGGCAAAAAATTAAAAACAAGTGAATGTTGTGACTATTTATCAACCGTGGGGCTTTGTGCAAAAGGATACGTAGAAAGGGAAGTTAACCCTACCTTAAGTGGTGGTGAAATTAAACGAATCGAAATAGCTACAGTTCTTGCAAGAAACCCTCAACTCTCATTATTTGATGAGCCAGAAGCAGGCATTGATTTGTGGAGTTTTCAAAATCTTATCGAAGTTTTTAACGACATAAAAAGCACCAGAAAAGGATCTATCCTCATTATTTCACATCAGGAAAAAATTCTGAATATTGCAGATAAAATAGTTATGCTTAACGAAGGAAAAGTTCAGTCAATTTCTACAAAAGGTGACCGTATTGATATCACAGCAAGAGATCCTCGTAAATGTTCACTAGATGGACACTTAAAAGAATGTATGACCGGTGACACACCTGATTTAAAAGAATTTGCAGCTAAAAATTACACAGCATCGAAAACTGTTTCAACAAGAGGGGGAAAATAATGGCACAAAAAGTTACACAACATCCTTTAGATACGACTGTAAAAGAATTGTTAGAGAGAGTTACCGATGTAAAAAATGGAGACTTTGAAAATAATGGCGTAAAAGGAGCCTCTCCTACTGTAGCCTGCAATATTCGAGAAAATGGGAAAGTTGCAGAGCGCATAATTACAAAAAATGTTTCTATTACCACAAATGAAGAAACAGGAGCTCTAACTATAAAAGTAAAACCTAATACTCCAATGGAATTTGTCTATATCCCCGCAATAGTTACACAAAGTGGTATGACAGATATTGCTAATAATGACTTCTATATTGGCAAGAATGCAAATGTAACAATTGTAGCAGGCTGCGCTATTCACAACGGAAACACCAAAGAAACCGAACATAGAGGCCAGCATAGCTTTTTTATAGAAGAAGGAGCTCGAGTAACCTATTTAGAAAAACATTATGGTGAAACTCATGCTAACAGGCATTCTGACGCAGGCGTTGTAAAAATGAATCCGCGAGTTGAAATTCACATGGGCAAAAATTCTAGTATGCAAATGGAAAGTCAACAAATTAAAGGAATTGATTATACTGTTCGACAAACAAAAGCAGAACTTGGGGAAGGCGCAAATTTATCAGTTATAGAAAAAATACATACACATAAAGAACAATATGCAGAAACTCAATTTGATGTTGATTTAAACGGTGAAGGATCAAGCGTGCAAGTTGTTTCGCGTTCTATTGCATCAGATAAAAGTTATCAAAAGTTTGTTTCTAAAATAAATGGAAACACAAAATGCTATGGACACGTAGAATGTGACGGGATAATTATGGATCAAGGCCGAGTTACGGCAATTCCAGAAATTACTGCAAACAATGTAGATGCAAGACTTGTTCATGAAGCAGCAATCGGCAAAATTGCGGGAGCTCAGCTTACAAAACTTATGACTTTAGGTCTTACAGAAAAAGAAGCAGAACAAGAAATTATTAACGGATTTTTATCATAATTTTTTAACATGACTTAAGGCGTCCCTTAAGTCATGTCTATTTTATTTTGCTAATCTTTTTTTTGCCATATAGTGTTGTATAGTAATCACAAGACTACATAAAACATAAAGCGCAACGCTACAAAGAATTATTACTGCCCCAGAAGCTATATTCCAAGTATATGATAACCACAACCCGCCAAGGCAACTTATAATACCAAATACAATAGCTAAACCCATTCGACTTTTAAGTTTTTTTGCAAATAGTCCTGCAGTTGCAGCCGGAGCTGCTAGTAATGCTATAACCATTATAATTCCGGCAACTCTAATAAGAGCTACAACGGTAAGAGCAACAAGAACTAACATTGTATATTCTAAAAAAGTTACAGCTAACCCAGATACGGCAGAAAATTCTTCATCAAAAAGCCATGCTTCCCAATCATTAAAAAACAAGATAATAACGGCTAAAACAATTACCGTCATAACGAGTATTAACAGCAAATCAGAACGAGCTACCGAAAGAATGCTGCCAAATAAATAGGAGTTAACATCTGGAGGATACCCAGGCGTCATTCCTATAAAAATAATCCCCAAAGCCATTCCTAGAGACCAAAATAAAGCAATGGCCACATCAGCATATTTTCCACCTTTTTTACGTACAGTTCCTATACCAAAAGCAGCAGCAACAGAAAAGCCAACTGCCCCTAAAATAGGAGCAAACCCGAGAAGATATCCCAATCCGACTCCACCTAAAGCAGTATGAGCAATCCCACCACTCATCATAAGCATTTTCTTTTCTACTATAATTACACCAATAATGCCACACACAATACTAGCAAGTAAACTTGCTACAACAGCATTTTGTAAAAACTTATATTGTAAAAGCGCATTAAACATGTTTAGAATCTCCATTACAAACAGGACAATTATCGCCAATTCCATGCACACATTGATGCGCCGAATCAGCTAAAACACGATGAGGAACACCATGTGCTATCAAATCGACCGGACAACCATACATAGCCTCTACAACTTCATCTGTAAGAACAGGCTCCCCATGATATACAAGGGTTTGATTTAAACAAGCAAGTTTTTTTATACTCGAAGAAATAGCCGTTAAATCATGTGTTACCAAAACAATAGTCATTTCTTTATTTAACTCGGCCAAAAGACTATAAATCTTCTCTCGTGAAGAAGGATCTACACTTGCAGTTGGTTCATCAAGAAGTAAAATCTTAGGATTTGCAGCAAGAGAGCGCGCAATAAGTAATCGCTGAAACTCCCCTCCTGATAATTCCGAAATTTGCCGATTTGCCAAATCAGCAATTCCCAATCGCTCAAGTTGTTGCATAGCCTGTTCTTTTTGCTCATTAGAATATGTATGGAAAGGATGAGCCCTCCCTTTTAAAAGCCCTGTTTCTACTACTTTTTGCACAGAAATTGGAAAATTCTTATCTACAGAAGAAAACTGAGGAACATACCCTAATATTTCTCTGTTTTTTGCACAAGAACACCCAAAAACTTCTGCTATTCCATTATCTGGTTTTATAAATCCTAAAATAGTACGTAACAGGGTCGATTTTCCTCCCCCATTAGGACCCATAATCCCCAAATAATCTTTTTCGTTTACCGAAAGAGAAATATGCTGTAAAGCTTGAGTCTTCCCATATGATACAGAAATGTCTTTTATCTTTATTGCAGGTTTAGTCAAATCAACACTAGTTGCAAGTTTAGACGTTTCACCAATTTTTTTTATTCCCATTCCTATTTACTATCCTTATTTTAATTAGTAACTTGGCTATCTTTTATCGTCTTTGCCATTTTTAGAAGATTAGCTGTATAATCTGCAGATAATGGAGAAAGTGGTACAGATATTCCACCAATCTCTTCTGCAAAAGATTTCGACTGTGCACTATCAATTTCATCTTGATAAAAAATAGTTTTAATTCCATTTTCTTTTGCAAAATCTACTAAATTCATAAGATTTTTAGGCGTAGCATCATGACCTTCTTCTTCTAATGCATACATTTTTAAACCAAACTCATCAGCAAAATAACCAAACGCGGGATGGAAAACAACAAAAGACATACTTTTTACTGGAAGAAGTAATTGTGTAATATCAACTTCTAACTGTGACAATTCTTCAATGTACTGATTTGCATTTTCCATGTAGTCTGCCGAGCCTTCTTTTAATATAACTAAATTTTCAGCAATCGTGTTCACCATAACTTTAACTCTTTTAGGTGACAACCAAATATGGGGATCACGAGTATCACCAAAATGACGATCCTCATATGCTTTAGAAACTATATCTTCTAGATGCACTATTTTAGTATCAGAAGAAATTCGTTTTAGAATATTTTCTTCGGCTGGAACCCCAATGGTAAAATAAATTTTTGCCTTATTAAACTTTTCGGCCTCAAGAGGAGTCGGATCATAGGACTCTGGACTATATCCTGGCGGAATGATTGTTACCACTTCATAATCATCACCACACACTTTTTGTACAAAAGTCTGCTCTGGTACAATCGAAACTGCAATAATAGGTTTTTCAGCTGTCTCTTTTTGGGTTGTTACTTGTTGTTCAGACTGTACCTGAGATGAATTTTTCTTTTCCGAGCAGGAAACCAACACCAATGATGCAATCAAAGCAATCGCGACCATAAAATTAAAATGATGTAAATATTTGTTTTTCATATTTGTAGTATAGCAAACGTGTCAAGTGTTTGGCATTGCATTATCAATGGAAAGATCAAAATGATTACCTAGTAATATGTTACAAGATTTCCAGATATGTATTAGGCGATTTTTATTTCACTTTTTATTATCAATAGTGTATACTTTGCAGAATGGGAGTTATAGAATGAAAAAATTTGATTTAAATGCCATTTATGCTCTGCGACGTGCAAGTTTGGCAACTTGGATGGCACAAGAAGGAATTGGTGCCTTAATGTTTCAAGATACAGAAGGAATGAGAACACCCAATGTTCGTTATTTTACAGGACATCCAATGGATGCTATGTTTGTTCTAACTGTTAATGGGTCTAGTATTTTATGCCCTTGGGATATAAATTTAGCTAATATAAAAGCCCACGTTGATAAAATCATACCATACACCGATTTTGGACGAACTCCAATTCAAGCACTCAAAGGACTATTGAAAATTCTTAAAGTTCCCCAAAATTCTAAAATAGAAATCCCGAGTAATACACCCTACCCACAATTTTTACATTATGTTGACGAACTAGCAGATATGCAGATTATTTGCCGTGAAAAAGGATCTATGACAGTTGTTGATTCAATGAGAACTGTAAAAGACGATTATGAAATTTATTGTATTAAAAAGGCTGCTGCAATTGGTGATAAAATTATTGACATTATAGAAAAAGATATCCGTAATGGCAGCATAAAAACAGAAACAGATGTAGCACTTCTTATAGAAAAAGAATTACGCAAAGCAGGTTGTGAAAGAACAGGTTTTGACACACTAGCTGCAGGTCCTTCTCGCAGTTGGGGAATCCATTGTTTTCCTGGATATACTGACGGGCCATGGGGAACACAAGGTTTATCAATCCTCGATTTTGGAGTCGTTTGGGAAGGATATACAAGTGATACAACCTTAACAGTTGCAAAAGGACCTCTCACACAAGAACAAAAAGAACAGCTCGAACTTGTAGAAAAAGCGTATAAAGAATCCTTAAAATTTTATAAACCAGGATGTAAAGTAAGTGAAGCCGCGATAAAAGCTGATGAAGTTTTTGCCTCAAAAAAACGTATAATGCCGCATAGTCTAGGACATAGTTATGGCTTAGAATGCCACGAATTTCCGGTAATGCGTTCTATTGGTGATAACACGACTATTTTACTTCCCGGAGTAGTTGAAACATGTGAACCTGGTTTATATGATCCAAAAATAGGCGGATGTCGATTAGAAAATGACGTACTCATCACAGATGATGGGCACGAAATCCTCACTCATTCACGAATTATTAAGATTGACTAAGTCTATTTAACAAACCCGAAACTTTAGTGTTGAGTTGTTGATTTCCTTTTTTAGGTGGCAATTCTTCTACTAAAGTTTGCATGTAGGAAACTGTTTCACGGATACTTTTATTTTTTTTATTTTTTAGAGTATCTATTTTGACAGCCCCTCGATCTCTAAGGAGATTAGCTACTGATAACAAACCGGGTTTTCCGGAAAGCCGTGAAATTACATAATCTAATTTCATATCAGTTAACCCCTCCAAAAACTCATTGTATTTTGGTTCTGGTAAATATTCACATAAATCACGTAAATCAGAAAACATGGCAGAAACAGTGTTAAACGATTTTACAGGTGGGTTTTCCCAAACTTCGTGTAAAACTATTCGTACTTTATCCATCATAATCTCGTCTTCATCTAAAAGCTCTTCCTTAGGAATAGCAAGCTCTTCATCACTAATAAGGTCTTCATCTTCTATGTCATCTATAATAGCATCTGAAGGTTCCAAAAGTTGATCTGAATCGAAGTCTTGTTTATTTTCTGAAATTTCATCATCCATTTTTAAGTCACAATTTTCTATTTCTGGCTCTTCTTCTAAAACCAGTTCATCATCTATTTCTGGCTCCTCTTCTAGTTCCTGTTCATCATCTATTTCTGGCTCTTCTATTGCTTGCTTTGCTTGTTCTTCTTCTGGTTCATCATCTATTGGTAGTTCAAAATCTTTTTCTTTCGCAGCTTTGCACATTGCATCTTTTTTTGATAGAGAGTCTTCTTCTACAGCTTGCTGAGGTGAATTTTGCAATGGAAAGTTAGGAATATATTGCGGATTCCATTGTGGTTGCGGCATTTGAAAATTTTGCCCTTGAGGAGTCATCTCAGGATTTTCAGAACAACCTTTTTTATCAAGGCTTTCCTCATTTACTGGTTCTTTAATTTTTTCTATTTCTTTTTCTTCTAAAGAATTGTCTTCGTCCTCCGGTTCTTCTTCTAAATCATTAAAGAAATCTAAATCTCCATCATCATCAACATCGAGTATTGCATCAGCTTCTTTCGGCCCACTCTGGCCCAGTCCACGATCTGCAAATGGATCAATTTGATCGGCTTCAAAATCACTTAAATCTGTGTCTATTGGTTGTTCATTGGTAGAAACAAGACCATCAAGTTGATGATAATTTTCTTCATCTCCACCTTCAAATATATCCTCAGGAACCATATCTGAGTCTTCTAATTCTAGATTGGCAAAGTCGTCGACAAAAGAATCATCCTCTCCTGGAGATATTTCTACATTAAGAAATTCATCAAAATCTTCGTCAACATCTTCATAATCTTTACTCAATTCTAGTTCTAAGATATCCTTTGGTTCGTCAACTTCTTCGACATCTTCTGCATCTTCCCCTAAAGAACTATAACTGTCACTTTGAGAATCAAGAACTCTTTCACGACGTTGGATAGAATTCTGAAGTAAATCTAAATCTCCACTTGCAATATCAATCCCCGTACCATCAAGTAGTTTAGTAATTGTATCTAAAGACTGTTTATCTTCAGCTAACATTTTTGAAAGATTCGCAACATATTGGAAAACAATTTCATTTTGATTATTAAGCTCAATGCTTTTTTTATATGCTTCTAAAGCTTTTTTCCAATTATGCATACCTTCATAATTTTGACCTAAAGCAACCCATCCATCACTGTCATCTGGTTTTTTTTCTAGATATTTTTTAAGTTGTTTTTCGGCACTTTCATATTTGCCAACTTTTGTAAGCTGAATAGCACTATCTCGCAAATAAGTAACATTATACGGATCTATTTCAGAAATCCGTTTATAACAGCTGCCTACTTTTTTCATTTTCCCTTTAGCAATGTAATATTGTGCAAGTAAGTTTAATGCATCTGTATTTTCAGAATCTCGACTTAAAACTTCTTTTAAATGTACACCAGCATTATGCATTCTTCCTAAATTCATTAGTACACGGGCAAAGCGTAATGCAATTTCATTATCTTCTGGATGAATTTTTTCGAGTTTATTTAATATTCGTGCTGCATCAAGATATTTTTTTTGACTTTCGTATACAGATTCAAGGCCCTCCAAGGCATTTATATTATTTTTTTCTGCATTCAAATTTTCTTTAAAAATAACTGCTGCTTCATGATATTTCCCTTCACTAGTATAAATTTCTCCTAGAGAATTCTTTATTTTTATATTTTGAGGGTTAAGTAAAACGGCTTGTTTTAATAGAGCTTTAGCCTCTTTTTTTTCATTCATGGTCAAAAGCAGATTAGAATAACTACTCATTGCTTCTACCCAACCCGGTTTTGAACGTAACACATTTTCAAAACTTTTTTTTGCTTGCTCATACTTTTTAAGTGCTACAAAACTTAATGCAGCATTATAATGTAAAATTGGATGATTTGGGTCTATTTGCAAACCCCGCCGATAATCAAGCAAAGCTTTTTCATGTTTACCCTGTGCTGCATTAATTGACCCTAAATGATTGTATGCAAGTACATCATTGGGATTTTCATCAATAACTGCCATAAAACAATCAGAAGCGTTATCATAATCGCCACTCATCTTGTAGGTATGCCCCAGATTATAATTAATAGTATTTACATCTCCACCAGATTCAAGTGCTGTATGCAAAACTTTTATTGAATTATCATATTGCCCAAGACGACGATAAATGCCACCTAAACTATTTAAGGCCTTAAAATTCTTAGGTTCTATTTCAATAACCTTAAGATACGTTTCTAGAGCCTTCCTATCATTATTACCTTTAACATAACAATCTGCTAGTTTTAGCAAAATTTCTAAATTTTTAGAATCAGTTCGAAGTACATTTCTATACAGTCTACTTGCAAGATTAAAATCTCTTGACATCACAGCATTATTAGCCCGTCTTAGGGTTACATTATTTTGTTCACTCATGGCTTATTCCTCTGTGGTCTAACCCAAATTTCTTTGGAAAGAACACCTTCTATACGACTGTTTGAATCGGTTATTGTATACGAAGAAATCGCAAAATAATATATTTTACCATTTGTTAATCCAGTAAGAACATATTCTATTGCATCTTCAACATCTACAGGAGAATTTCCTTCTATGGCAGATCGTCCTAAATATTCGCCAGGAGATGTACCATAGTAAAGTAAATATCCATCTGTGCTTTCATCTACAGATGAAAGCCAACTTATCTTAGCACTTCCGTTGCCACTCTCGCCGAATACACTAAACGGAGGCAACGGAGGATCTTTTTCATTATATAAAATAGTAACACTTGTTAACAATGGAGTTTTTTTACTCTGCCCATCTGTATAAAATCTAGCTCCCAGTTGGAAATAGGTTCCGACAACACTTTTTGATAAAACACCATCATTTACAGGAATCCACTCAGGAGTCTCATCTGTCCAACCAAAACAATTTTCAGCTCCACGTACAAACAACTGAATGTCTGTTTGTTCAGGTATTGTTGAAATACTCTGAACATTTGTAATTTCAGAATTAGTTGTAAAAGGGCCTAGTATATTTGTCTCAAAACTTCCACCATCTGGATAATACATTGGCTGATGAACTTTCGGTTCTATAAGTGTTTTTTGGATACTAAAATCGTCAATATATCCCGTAAATTGAGGGCAAATTTCTATCGTTGCAGGAACTCCAAGAACTGCCTGATAAACAACTCCCTCTTGCGTTCCAGAAGAAGTCACATAAGTAAGATTTTCTAGTCGACCATTTATATAATATTCAAGAAGACCGGTTTCTTCATCAAAATTTAAGACATGATACGACCATGAAGATGGCACTACCATATTTGAACTAGTCAAAGTAATATCTGACTCACAACCTTCTGGACTTGAAAAAACATTTGTAAAAGTCCATTCAAATTTGTTATTATAAAAAGCACCTGCAATCATCTGATATAAAGGCTCATAATTGATATTACGAGAAGATTGCCAAGAAAGGACTGTTTCTCCATTTTCTGCCAATGAAGGATTAAGCCAAAATGCAATACTAAAAGAACCAACAACTCCTTTTTTCCCAAATATAGAGTTTTCATTACCTTTCAGTTTTAGACCTTTTTGTGTCCCTCGGCTCAATGCAGAATACCCCCCCATTATCGAAGATTTGTTGACGGTAAGGGAAGAAAAAACTACATTATAGTTATCAGTAATATCTGATATAGTTCCATTCTCAAAAGAAAGAAACATATCAGTAGTTTTGGATGGAGTTAAACTTGCACTAGCAATGCATATTGATTCATATCCATAACGGCCTAAACATTTTTGGATATTTTTTTCTGTAGAAAAATTATCCCACCCATCTTCTCCGCCGAGTTCTATTGCATGTTCCTCGGCTGAAAGAGAGGTTACGTTTATAAGGAGTAGCAAAACTGTTATAAAAAAGCATAGATCTTTTTTTCTCATTTAATTACCATGAATACAAATACTTCGACATATCAAAAGTTACATGACACAGCTATAAAAGCCCCAACATCAAGTGGAGTTTATCTTTGGAAAGATAAAGAAAACACCATTTTATACGTGGGGAAAGCTAAGCATTTGAAAAACCGGCTATCCTCCTATTTTTCAGGTCAAAAAGATATAAAAACGCGTACTTTAATTTCAAAAGCATACTCAATTGAATATATTACTACTGCAAATGAATATGAAGCATTTAATCTTGAGAACACCTTAATAAAACAACATAGACCCAAATACAATATTGCACTAAAAGACGACAAATCCTATGCTGTTCTAAGAATTACAAAAGAAAAGTTCCCTCGTATTTTTAGAACCAGACGAATTATTCATGATGGTTCTAACTACTACGGACCATTCCCAAACGGAACAGCACTGTTCTTATTTATAGAAGCTCTTAATAGCATCTATCCATTAGTTCGATGCAAAAACATGCATAAAAGAACGACGCCCTGTATGTATTATCATATAGGAAAATGTAGTGCTCCTTGCTGTAATAAAATCAGTGAAGAAGACTATGCTTCTTTTATCGGTGAGATTCGATCTTTTCTTGAGGACAATCCAGAAAAAGGAACAAAAAAACTTGCATTAAAAATGAAAGAAGCAGCAAAAGAATTAAAATTCGAGAAAGCTGCACGCTTACGAGATGGTATGAATGCACTAAAAGAACTAAGAATGCAAAACGCGGTAGTCGACTTTAATCCCGAAAGCCGCGACTACATAGGCTATTATCGCAGTGGAATGCTTACAAGCTTTGCAATTATAAAAATGCGAAGTGGCAAAATGGTTATGCGTGATTTATATCGCACAAAAACGATCAGATCAGATGATGAATTATTAAGCGAATTTGTGTGTGCTTATTACACATCAAAAGAACTAATTCCCCCTCGTATTTTTGTACAAAACACCACAGAACATACATTTTGTGAAAAATGGCTTGAACAAGAATTTGGTATTAAAACACATATTATGAAAGTTTCTTCACGCTTAAAAGGATATGTTCACCATGAAGCATCACAAAAAATGGCTATATTTAATGCAAAAGAAGATGTCCTTCGTCGCATTCGAGAACGGGGAGATATTCCTGCAATGAAAGAATTACAAAAAGTTTTACATTTAGACTCTCTTCCTGTTCATATTGAAGGTTTCGATATCGCACATATTGGAGGAAGGTTCCCAATTGCAAGCCTTGTTAGTTTTAAAAATGGGAATCCTGATAAAAAACAATATCGTTACTTTCGACTAAAAACTACAGACGGAATTGTTGACGATTTTGCAAGTATGAAAGAAGCAACAGCACGACGATACACAAGACTTTTAAATGAACAGGCAGAAATGCCAGATCTTATTGTTATAGACGGTGGCATTGGACAAGTTAATGCTGTCCAAGAAGTTCTAGATAGCTTAGAGTTAAATATTCCTATAGCAGGACTGGCTAAACAAGATGAAGAAATATACTTACCAAGAAACTCAACGCCAATTCACCTTGAAAGAAGAAGCGATGCTCTTCGTCTTATGCAAAGAGTACGTGACGAAACACATAGATTTGCAACAACACGAAATCAGAGGCTACGTACAAAAGAGAATGTGGTTAGCGTTTTTGAACAATTGCCACACGTCGGAAAAAAACGTACTGCTATTTTAATTGACACTTATATTTCACTTAATAAATTACTACTAGCAACCCCTCAAGAAATAGCAGACGTACTAACCATACCAATTTCACACGCAGATGATATTTTAGCAGCGGCACAAATAGTGAAAAAAGAGCGAAACAAAACGATCTTTGAGCGCAAAACCGGAACACTAAAAAACAAAAATAATAAATCAGATAAGGTACCTTCAGCTAAGTCTGTTTCAGCAACTTCGACAACAAAATCATATACAGCACAATTAGCAGAACTTGCTTCAAAAGAAGATATAATTGATGTTGCTGAAAAAAACAATAAACAATAATTTAACAACAGTAACTGACCTTGACAAATTGAAAACAGAAGCTTATGATTATTGTATCGTGCTCGAGCACGCAATAAAGGAGTATTTAGAATGGAAACAGTTGCAGGAATTGATTTAGGGACACAAAGTATAAAGGTTGTTCTGTATGATTTTAATAATAAAATTATTATTGCCAACGAGTCATGCTCTCTTTCTATTATTGCAGAAAATGACGGCACTCGAGAACAAAAAACTGAATGGTACAAAGAAGCCTTAAAAACATGTTTTTCGGCTTTTAAATCTTCTGATTTACAAACAATCAAAGCAATAGGAGTTTCAGGTCAGCAACACGGTTTTGTTCCTCTCGATAAAGAAGGTAATGCTTTATATAATATAAAATTATGGAATGATACTTCTACAGCGGCACAGTGTTCTAAAATAACAACTATTCTGGGTGGAGAGCAAGAAGTTATCAAGGAACTAGGGAATCTTATGCTCCCAGGTTTTACAGCCCCTAAAATTTTATGGCTCAAAGAAAATCATCCAGAAGCTTTTGCAAAATTGCATTATATACTATTACCTCATGATTACATAAATTTTTTACTAACCAATCAATATGTTATGGAGGCTGGTGATGCCTCAGGAACAGCATTGTTCGATTCAAAAACAAAACAATGGTCAAAGAGCACCTGTGATGCAATTGATGAAACACTCTATAGCATGCTTCCTCCTATTATAGAATCTCATACTGAATGTGGAACTGTGCAAAAATCAGCAGCAGAAGAATACGGTATTCCAGAAGGAATTCCTGTTTCATCAGGTGGTGGGGATAACATGATGGGAGCGATTGGGACCGGAAGTGTCGCTGACGGATTCTTAACAATGAGTCTTGGAACTTCAGGTACACTATATGGCTATTCAGATACCCCTATCTCCGATCCACAAGAAGGGTTATCAGGCTTTTGTTCTTCGACTGGGGGATGGCTACCACTTTTATGCACCATGAATTGTACCGTTGCTACTGAACAAATTAGGACTCTATTTGAGCTTGGAGTAAAAGAATTTGACGCACTAGCAGAACAAAGTGTTCCTGGAGCAAATGGAGTTACGGTATTACCGTATTTTAACGGAGAAAGAAGTCCAAATCTTCCTAACGGACGAGCAAGTATTACAGGGCTTACTACAGCTAACTCTAGCAGAAATAATATTTGTAGAGCTGCTATGGAATCTGCAATTTATGCAATGCGTGGAGGGTTAGATTCTTTTAGAAAATTAGGATTCCAACCTAAAGAAATACGTCTTATAGGCGGAGGAGCCAAAAGTCCACTTTGGCGACAAATTGCTGCAGATGTTTTAAATTTACCTATTCGTATTCCACAAAAAGCAGAAGCTGCTGCTTTAGGAGCTGCAGTTCAGGCTCTATGGTGTTTAAATTGTAAAGAGAATCCTACTATTACAACAAAAGAAGCAAGTGAGAGTATACAGACACTTTGTAAAACTCATATTTCATTAGATGAAACAAAAAACACAGATCCTGTTCTACAAAACGTCAAAAAATATAATGAAGCGTATACCCAATATAATAATCTTGTACAACAACTCACTCCTTTATATAAATAAATTTTTCTTAATGGCTTCAGAAATGAAGCCATTTTTTGTAAAAAACACAAAAAACAACTATTTTATGTTTGTTTCAAGTATTATATTAGTACTATGAGAAAAAACCAACGCAGAAAATATGCACGAATCCCATTTGAAAAAGAAAGAATTTCTAAGGTTAAGAAAATTTATGGTGTACGTTTCAAATTAGGATTTAGCAATGCAAGAGGTAAAAAATCTAGAATAGGAGGAAGACTTTCTTTTCTACTTTCAGACTTTAAAAATCGAACAGCAGAAGAAAACACCCGCTCTTGTGTAAATTTCTACCAGTTAAAGAAACTACCTCATCCAATACATCAAGATCTAAATGAAGAACCTCTTTTAGAAAACTATAGTTTTTTGATAATTACAGACCCTCATATAAAATCTACGAATCATCGAAACCTAGAAAAATTACCTAATGCCTGTCTAGATTCGGATGCATTTGTTGTTTTTACAGGTGACGCCACCACAAAAGGAACAGAAGAACAACTAGCTATTTTTAATTTATACATTCAAAAAATGCCTATTCCTGTATATCCAGTTATTGGAAATCATGATATTTATCACAACAATTGGAAAACATGGTTTAAATATATGGGACAAAGTGTTTATAGAATCGATTCAGGATCAACAACACTTTTAATGCTCGATTCTGCAAATGGGATATTGGGTTCACACCAACTTGAATGGCTAGAACAACAATTAGAAACCCCTAATAAACATGTTTTTGTATTTAGTCATTGTAATTTTTTTATTCCTCGTGAAACAATTGCTCAACAATTTTCGAATCTGACAGAGCGTTCAAAATTTATAAATATTTGTGCCAATAAAGTACAAGCAGTATTCACCGGTCACAGTCATAGATTGTACAGTCACGTCGCAAAAAATGTTCCCTATATTAACTTAGATGATTTTAGAGACACGGGAACATTTTGCCGAGTAAATGTTACTCCAAAAGGATTCCAATGTACCTATGGAAGTGTAGCTGATATACGTTAATAATAACAACTGAATAAGTAATTATTTTAAATAAACTTTGAAATTGTTTCGAATAAATCCTTAGCAACTATGGGTTTAGTTAAATAATCATTCATGCCTACAGCTACAGCTTTTTGTCTGTCCTCTGTAAAAGCATTTGCAGACAACCCAACAATTGGAATTTTTTTTGCATACAAAGACGGAAGATTTCGAATAGCTTTTGTCGCTTCAAGTCCATTTAAGATTGGCATTTGTGTATCCATCAAAATAAGAAACATTTCTGAGTTATCATTATTAGCTATGTAGTCAACAGCTTGCTGACCATCTTCACAATGGACAACCTCAAAGCCTCTCGTTTTTAATAACTGAATTACAATTTCAGAATTTATTGGATTATCCTCAACAAGAAGTATTTTTAAATTTCCTCCTTGCAATCGATCCAAATTGTTTTTACTTTCTTCTGCAAAAGTCCCTTTTCTAAAAGAAGTCGTTGATATTTTGTTAAGGGGTAATTCGACTACAAAAGTTGTGCCTATTTCAAGTTCACTAGTACAGTATATTGTACCACCCATATAATCGACTAACTTTTTTGCAATCGAAAGTCCTAATCCTGTCCCTTCCTCAGAAGAAGCAAATTCATTTTTTTCACGTTTAAATACCTCATAGAGATGAGACATAAAATCAATACTCATCCCGATACCATTATCTTCTATCGTGTATCTGACAAAAGAATCTCCAGTATCATGTATAACTTGTTCAATCGAAAAAATTACTATTCCTGATGGCTGTGTATATTTTACTGAATTACTTAATAGATTTACCAAGATTTGCATAACATGAACTTTATCTATTTTTTGATACTTACTTACATTTCCACTAACTTTTACACGTATGTGAATATTTTTTTTCTCAGCTTTTGGTTCTATAATTTCTAAAATTCCATCGATCATTTCCTTAAAATTAACAGTATCTAGCAAAATGTTGACTTTTCCACTTTGTATTTTTGACATATCCAGAATATCATTAAGCACACCTAAAAGATAATTACCCGAATTTTGTATTCTTTTAAAATAATCTACTCCTTCAGGATTATTAACTTTTGTTAATGCAAGCTGAGTTAATCCTAGAATTGCATTAAGAGGAGTTCGTATGTCATGACTCATATTAGCCAGAAAACTCTCTTTTGCATCGGCTGCAGCTTCGGCTAAATCTTTTGCGAGTCTAAGTTCTTTTAGAACTTTTTCGTTTTCTAATTGAAACAATTTCCCTTTTATTACATTACGTGAAAGCATATAATGAAATAAGATACCTACAAAAATAAACGACAATACATTTACAACATCATTACGAAAATAAATACCTGTTTTGTAATAAGCGCAAAGCAGTAAAAATATCACAGAAGCAACTATTTCAAGTAAAAAAGTCTCTATAAATCGATTATTATTCATGCACGGAAGTAAGACCAAAAAAACAACTATGGTTACGGCATTGGACTGTGAAGTATTGACAGTACCTATAAAAATTCCATACGCATACATAACTATAAGCATTATTTTTGTAGCAAGAACGTACCTTTTTATATGAGGATGATATAAAAAAAATACAATTAGAATACTGCCTATCAAAAAACCAGTAAAAGTATAAAAATGATAAATATCATAATGATGTATAAAAAACGTGGAAAGACTATGAAAAACCAAAAGAAGTGTCATAAGGAAAGCAAGACTTCGACCACTGCGAAAATTACCTTTATCAATTACTTGTTCAACACTATGATATTCTTCTTTTGAAAACCCATAGTAAAGTATACAATTCTTAATATTTATCATATCTATAGTATACCCTCTTATTTAGTTTAATTATCTATAAGTTATTACAGCTTATAAATTTTGTTAGATTTACCTTGCTTTATTTCCCGCTTTTACTGCTAATTGATCGCATTGCTCGTTATATTTGTTCCCAGCATGCCCTTTTACCCAGTGCCAATTTACATCAAGTTCTCCATTTAATCTATCAAGCTGTATCCATAAATCTCGATTTTTTACAGGCTTTTTGGCAGCAGTATTCCACCCATTTATCTTCCAATTATCTATCCATTTGGTAATACCATTTTTTACATATTGGCTATCTATAAATACTTTAATTGGTCTAACTCGCCATTCTGGAACAGATTGAATACGTTCAAACCCTTGTATAGCTGCCATTAGTTCCATCCGGTTGTTTGTTGTAAGTTTCTCACCACCAGAAAGAGGAATTTCACGACCACTAGCAATTATAACACAGCCCCAACCTCCCGGGCCTGGATTGCCAGAACAAGCCCCATCGGTATACATAATTATTTCTCCACCGGTACTTTTCTGAGAAACAGCCTCATCTCCTGTCTTTTGTGCAATTTCAGCAGAATTATCTTTCATTTTATTATTCTGTATGTTTTCAAAAGGATACAGTATCCCTGTCTGTCGACGACATTCATCTAAAACTTTGCTTATATTTACCATATCGTCAAATGTATGAATTGGGCTTTCTATTAAAGATTCCTTTGTTGTCAAAGAAATAGAACTTTTTGAAATTTTATTAATACAATCTACAACATGCAGAATTTCATACTCATATCCATTTACTTTAAACGGCATCTCAATTTTTTCAACCAAAGTGTCTGTATTATACTCTGTAGCATAAAGTTCAATTGATTGTGCCATCCAAAATAATGGAATTTTAATTTTACCTTTTGTCCCAAAAATCCATGCATCTTGAGAACCTTTTTCTCCACCAAAATCTATTGCAGAGGAAAGTTGTGCCGTTATACTAGAATCTGAACAAGTATTAAACTGCATCGTAACACCATTCCATAAATCAATTCCATCTTTATTTTTTCGTGCTACGGCATGGATTGCATCCGGAAGACGACATGGTTCTGAACTATTTTGTAAAACACTATTTGTTTTTTGTTTTAGAATATTAGGAGCACTTCCTGCAACCATCATTGCAATAAAAGCTGTATAAACACCTACATCTAAAAAAGCACCTCCTGCCAACGAAGGATTGAGCAAACGACTTGTCTTATCATATTGAGTCGGTGTAATTCCCAATACATTTTCTCCATACATCGGAGTTGCAAAACAAAAATCTGCTTTTATATGCAAAACATCGCCTATCTTACCGTCTTGAATCCACTGCAAGACTTTTTGAACAGATGGGTTAAATTTAGTCCATAATGCTTCCATAAAAAACTTATTTTGTTTTTTTGCACAAGCAAGTACTTCTTGTAATTCTTGAGCATTAACAGTTGCAGGTTTTTCACACAGAACATGTTTACCAGCTTCTAAAGCTTGAATAGCAATTTCTGCGTGGAAACGATGTGGAATTGCAATGTATACAACATCAATCTCGCTATCTGCAAAAAGCTGTTTGTATGCAGATTCAAAACCAGCTTTTGTTGCACTTTCAGCACTATAATATCGTTTAGAATTCCATTTATGTGCAAATGCTTTACTACGTTCTTCATCTCTAGACGCAACAGCTACTAACTCAATATCATTGCTTTGTATACCATTTAAAGCCTTTGCAAAACTAGCAGCAATGTTTCCAGCTCCAATAATTCCCCATCGCACAGTTTTCATGTGTACCTCTCTATCTGAAAATATCTAAATTCAATACATAATTGTCTATAATCATTCTATCACAGAAATGCTTTTTTAACAGAAAAAAAGGTTGCCGTTTATTTTCAATATTAGTATATTTTGTATTAAGCAAATAAGCATTTGCTGGTTATTTTCTAATAAAAACACTCAATATCACATAATACAAAATAAAATATTGAGGCAAATTGATAAGGAGATTTTGAAAAAATGGCAAAACAACTAATTTTCAATGATGAAGCTCGAAAAAAAATGCTTTCAGGTGTTGAACAAATTTCACAAGCTGTAAAAGTAACATTAGGACCTAAAGGTCGATTGGTAATGCTCGATAAAAAATTTGGAGCCCCAACTATTACTAAAGATGGAGTTTCTGTTGCAAAAGAAATAGAATTAGACGACCCTTTTGAAAATATGGGAGCACAATTACTTAAAGAAGTTGCTTCAAAAACAAATGATGTTGCAGGTGACGGAACAACAACCGCTACAGTTCTTGCATATTCAATGGTTCGTGAAGGACTTAAAGCTGTTGCTGCAGGAATGACTCCTATTGAATTACAACGTGGAATGAACAAAGCTGTTGCTTTGTCAGTTGAAGAAATCAAAAAAAATTCCAAAGCAGTAAAAGGACCAGAAGATGTTTCTCAAGTAGCTACTATTTCTGCAAACAATGATTCTGAGATAGGTAATATTTTAGCTGATGCAATTGAAAAAGTTGGAAAAGATGGTGTTATTACTGTTGAAGAATCAAAAACAATGGAGACAACAACAGATTTCGTAGAAGGAATGCAATTTGATCGTGGTTATATTTCCGCTTATTTTGCAACTGATAGAGAACGCATGGATACCTCTTTTAATGATCCTTATATCCTAATACATGATAAAAAAATCTCGAACATGAAAGATTTACTTCCTTTATTAGAAAAAGTTTCTCAAACAGGAAAAGAATTGCTTATAATTTGTGAGGATATGGATGGTGAAGCACTTGCAACACTTATTGTAAACAACCTTCGTGGAACTCTAAAAACTTGTGTTGTAAAAGCGCCTGGCTTTGGTGACCGTCGAAAAGCTATGTTAGAAGACATTGCAATTCTTACTGGAGCTCAAGTTATAACAGAAGATTTAGGTCTAAAACTTGAAACAACTGAAATAGATCAACTTGGTACTGCAAAATCTGTAAAAATAGACAAAGACAACACAATTATTGTAAATGGCGCTGGAGATGAAAAAGCAATTAAAGATCGTGTTGCTCAGATTAAATCACAAATTGAAAACGCAACTTCAGATTACGATAAAGAAAAACTTAAAGAACGTCTCGCAAAACTTTCAGGTGGTGTTGCAGTAGTAAACATTGGCGCTGTTACCGAAACCGAAATGAAAGAGAAAAAACACAGAGTTGAAGACACTTTAGCCGCTACTCGAGCTGCCCTTGAAGAAGGTATCGTTGCTGGGGGTGGACTTGCTCTTATTCAGGCTGCTCAAGCTCTTGAAAAAGCAGATATGCAGAACTTAACTGATGACGAACAAGTTGGATTTAAAATTGTTAAACGAGCTCTTGAAGAACCTATCCGACAAATTGCTGAAAACGCAGGAATTGATGGTAGTGTTGTAGCAGATAAAGCTAAAAATGCTAAAAAAGGCACTGGCTTTGATGCTTATAAAATGGAATGGAAAGATCTTATTGAAGCAGGTATTATAGATCCTGCTAAAGTAACACGCTCTGCATTACAGAATGCTGCATCAGTTGCAGGTCTTCTACTTACAACTGAATGTGCAATTACTGACATCCCTGAACCAGAAGCACCTTCTGCACCTGCAGCACCTGCTGGTGGCATGGGCGGTATGGGCGGCATGTACTAAGTATGGACGTAAGAACTGCTAAAGTGGATTAGGACGTCCATGACAGAAGCTCTGCTTCTGTCGCATATTAGCAGACGATAGAGGGACTTGTGGAAGTGAGATTAGCTAACGCTGTAAACTTCCACTCGTAAGTTAGGACGTCCATGACGGAAGCAGAAAAGCTTCCGTCGCTCTTTGTAAGGGCAATTAACTCAGTGGTAGAGTGCTTCCTTCACATGGAAGAAGTCAACAGTTCAAATCTGTTATTGCCTATTTTTACATAAATTCTTTATAATTTTCCTGAGTAACCTTTTCCCCAAAAATCCAAACATAGTGATGATTTGTAATCGGGTATCCAATTGTTTCTTCTGTAATATCTCCCCCAATTGCTAATTGATATGCAATATTAAAAATAGCTCGGGCTTGGCTCTTAGAATCGTTATGGACCGAACCAAGTAAAGAACCTTCTTCTATTGCCTGAAGAGCAGGTGCTGTTGCATCAACCCCAACGACAGGCATGTATTTATTATCAACAAAGTATCCCGAAGCTTTTAAAACTTCGATAGCACCCAAAGCCATATCATCATTATTCGATATTACAGCTTCGATTCTATCCCCATAAGAAGCAATAAATTCTGACATTTTCTGCTGCCCATTTACCCAATCCCACATACCAGTATCTTCTGCTAGTTTTTCAACTAAAATACCTCTATCTTTAATGCTTTGGATAGAACTTTTTGAACGCAATTTTGTGTCTTGATGCCCAGGTTCTCCTTTTAGCAAAACATACTGTAAGATTCCATCTTTATTCTTGTCTGCTTCTGGATGAGTATTCCAATAATCAGAAATAATTTCACCCTCTAGTTTTCCTTCATCGCTTGCCTGAGTTCCCACATAGTACACTTTGTCCGATTTTGCCATATCTTCGACAAAAGGTTCTCTATTAAAAAACATTATAGGAATGTTGGCAGCTTTTGCTTTATCTATTTCAATACCAGCCGAAGCCCGATCAACTGGGTTTATTGCAAGAACAGAAACATTTTGTTTTATAAAAGTATCAACTTGAGCATTTTGAGTATCTTGGTTATTCAAAGAATCAACAATTTTTAAGTTTGCTTTCCCTTGTCCAAAATTAACCAATTCATTACGTATGCCTGTCATAAAGGTATCATCATACTTATATATAGTACATCCAATAACAGGTAAGGCCTCATCTTCTTGAGCCCCCATAGCAACTAGTTCAACCATAAAAAACACACTACAAATAAAAATCAGTATAGTTTTTTTCATAAAGAACATCCTCCAACAATCGGTTTTTCCATTGTTCTCTCGTAATTTATATAATATAATACTAGATATGTATTCAATATTACTAGTAGACGATGAAACAATGGTTCGCCGTGTAATTCAATCAAAAATACCATGGGAAGAATACGGGTTTGTAATCAGTGATGAAGCAGAAAATGGTCTCGAAGCTCTTGAAATTATTCAAGAACAAAACCCTGATGTAATTATAACTGATATTAAAATGCCATATATGGATGGACTTACACTAGTAAAAGAAATAAGAAAAATTTACCCTGAAAAAACTGTCATTATTTTATCCGGATACGATGAGTTTACTTATGCGCAAAATGCAATCGAATTGGGAATATCATACTATGTCCTAAAACCCGTAAACAAAGAAGATATCATAGAATTACTAAAAAAAATAAAAGTAAATCTTGATAAAAAAATACAAGAAGCTACAGATCGCCAAAAATTAAAACAACTTTATGATAATATGATTCCTGACATGCAAGAGCAATTAATGAATGAAATTTATGCAGGAAAGTTTAAAGAAATCATTGCAAAAGCAGTAGAATATAACTTACCAATAGACAAAGATATATACATAACTTCGATTGTTGAAATAGAAGATCACACAGATAAATTAGATACTTTAGCAGTACGAAATATAGTTGATAATTATTTTAAAGAAGACAAAACAGCAATTACTTCTTGCTTTAAGGATCAAGCAACTATCACCTTTTTTTACAAAGTTAAAATGGATAAGGAGCAAGAAGAACCTTTATTTATAAAAAATACTCTAAAAAAAATAGAAGATTTATATCAGTCTATTTATTTTTACACAAAAATAAATTGCAATATTGGAGTAAGTAAACCTATATATAACTTTGCAGATTTAAATATAGCCTCGAAACAAGCAATAAATGCTCTTAATTATAAAACATATTATCCAGAACAAAATGTACTCTATATTGGAGATTTTGAGGACGATACGTTTATTTCATTAACAACAAAAAATGTAGATGAAGCAGTACAAAACTTGATAACAATTGTTACTACAGGCAATTCAAACACTATTGATGCCGCTGTCGATTCGCTTTTTTCTAAAGAACGGAGCCTACATCCACTCGAGCTGAAATCATACTTTTTTAAGATATTAACTACAATAATTACGATTTCATCAGAACTTAAAATAGCAGAAAATGAAAACACAATTTTAGAAAACTTTGCTTCTGCCTCAGAAGCAAATACAATTCAAAAAATTAGAATTTACTTAAAAGATACTTTACATAAACTAAACTTAGAATTAAAAAACAAACGTAAACAAAGTGGGATTGCCTTTATTGAACAAGCTCAAAACCTTATAGAAGCAAACTATAAGAGCCCTAGATTTGGATTAGATACAATATGTGATAAATTACATCTGAGTAATGCTTATTTTAGTTCAACCTTTAAAAAAGAGACCGGAACCGCTTTTGTAAAAGCCTTAACAGAAACTCGTATTAAGCATGCAAAAAAACTGTTGGCAAACAAAGACTTAAAAACTTATGAAATAGCAAACTTAGTAGGATTTACAGATTCAAATTATTTTTCTTTTTGTTTTAAAAAAATAACTGGGATTTCCCCTAAAATGTATCGAAAAAGTTTAGAACAGAATGAATAAACAAGACAAAAGTATAAATTCGATATTTTTTAAAGTAATGGTTTTAATGACAATTGCAATTGTACTTGTTATTTTTATGACTTTTACATTTCAATATATTGCCATTATCCGCTCTAATACAGAAATCTCGACTAGACAAACTGTTACACAAACAAATAAACATCTAGTTTCATATATCTCCGATATTATGCAAATTGCAGAAACAACTGAAGATTTATTATTTAAAACAAATGCAAGTAATCAAATTCAATACGGTCTTTCTGTTATGAAAAGTTCTAGAAAAGATATTGTTACAATAGATATTTTTTCTGAAAACGGCTCGCTTTTATATGGAACTAGTAGCTCGCGTTTACGTACACAAACTGAAATTATTGGTCAAGATTGGTTTCATAAAGCTTTTTATAATAAAGAAGGCTATTATTTTTCAATGCCTCATGTCCAACAACTAGAAAAATTTCATTATCCTTGGGTAATCAGTTACTCAAAAGCTATAGTATTTACTGATTCCGACGGTAATGAAATTAAAGGGATTCTGCTAATAGATATTAATTACAGCACTATCGGGAATATCTTAAAATCTGCCACAATTGGAAATACAGGATATGTATATTTAATTGATAACACAGGACAAATTGTATATCATCCAAAACAAACGCTTATAAACCTAGAACAATTTTCAGAAGATCTAGAAAGTAATACAAAACATCTTTTTGGTTCTTATTATTCAACATATAAAGGAGAAAAGCGATGGACAGTGATAGAAACCGTTGAATTCTCTCGATGGCGCATAGTAGGAATAGTTTTTACCAACGAAACAATCACAAATGCAATTAAATCCTTTTTATATATTCTTTTGCCTATTCTTCTTGTAAGCTTTATTACTATTATTCTTTTGGCTAATGTTCTGGCAAGTTATCTTACTTCTCCTATCCGAAAACTTGAAAAGGAAATGGAGCATATCGAAAACAGCAATTTTTCTGCAGAAAAATTAGGTCATGCAAGCTTAGAGGTACGATCTTTAGCAAAATCGTATACAACAATGGCAAAAAGAATACAATCCCTAATGCAAGATATTGTTATAAAACAAGAAGAAAAAAGAAAAAGCGAATTAGATGCTTTACAGGCAAAAATTAATCCACATTTTTTATATAACACACTTGATTCTGTTATATGGTTTGCCGAAGAAGGTAACTATCGAGAAGTTATAGAATTAGTAACAGCTCTTGCAAAATTATTTAGAATTTCAATTTCTAAAGATCATGAGATTATAACCTTAGAAGAAGAATTTGAACATGCAAAAAATTATCTTATAATTCAACAAAAACGATATGTAGGCAAATTTGACTATGAGTTTTCGCTACCCCAAGAATTACGATACAAACCTGTCATTAAATTAATTCTACAACCAATCGTAGAAAATTCTATTTATCATGGTATAAAATATTTAATGGATCCCGGACATATTACCATATCTGCAAAAATAACTGTAGAAGGCGATTTAGAAATTACAGTTAGTGATGATGGTGTCGGAATAGATGAAAAAACATGTAATAACTTGCTAATTACAAAAAAAGCAGAACATGATAAATCAGGAACAGGCATTGGCGTTTATAATGTAAACAGACGTTTAAAACTTGCATACGGAGACAAATATGGTATTAGTATACTATCAGAACTTGATGAAGGCACAACAGTAACCTTAAGACTCCCTATTCAAGACGATATAGAACCAATAAAGGTGGCAAAAAAATGAAAATACATATAAAAAACTTATCTGTTATTATCCTTTTAGTTCTTACTTTTCTAGTTATTTTTGTACCTCTAACCTATAATTTTTATAATAATACAAATAACGATCCTTACCATATTGCTTTTATTCGATTAAAAGAAGGAGGCCAATTTTGGAGTACAATGAGAAATGGGGCAAGAACAGCTCGAACAGAAACAGGTTGTATCGTTGATTTTTATTCTGGAGTAATGGCTTCGGATGTTTCAAGCCAATGTGAGTTTGTAGAGGAAGCTATTAAAAATTCTGTGGACTGTATCATTATAACTCCTTGTAATTCAGTATTAATGGAAGAACCATTAAAAAAAGCAGCCAAAGCAAACATAAAAGTAATTCAGCTTCTAAACGAAACAACCAGAAAAGACAATACCTTTACAAATACTATTATTCACAGCTACATGACAAATGCAAAGATTGTTGGCATATCTCTAGCGCAATCTTTACTTACCGAAAACAGATCTCAAAATCTAAATGTCGTCATAGTTGGCAGTTCAGAATATATATCATCAGAAAAACAAATGGAAGAAGGTATCAGAGAAACTTTATCTAAAGAGTCTTCTATCACTACTGATAGCATGTATGTTGGATATGATTCTATAAAAATAAAAGAAAAAGTTAAACTCTATTTACAGAAGAACAAACATACAAATATGATAATAGCTCTTAATAACGATACATCAGAAGCAATTTTGAACATTCTTAAACAAACAAATAAAAATCATGACATACAATTTATTGCTTATTCTCATTCTCTTACAAACATAGAAAGTCTTGAAACTGGTATTGTTGATAAAATTTTAGTTGTAAATTCTTTTGCAATGGGCTACCAAGCAATTTATGCTGCCATCGACTTACTTAATAATGTTCCAATTACCAATGCCCCTATTGATTATGCAATTGTAACAAAAGAAAATATGTTCAATCCTAAGATACAAAGAAAGCTATTTCCTCTAATATAATAAACATTGTTGCAAATTATTTTCGACAAACAAGAACCATTGTTCGTGCTTTCTCGTTATATAAAGAAAAGTCAAAATCACCATATATTTCGCAACTCGAAAATCCAGCACCTATTAGAAGACGCTTTAATTCAATTGCTGAATATAGCCTTTGAATGTGTGTATGATCAATACGTTCCCCTGTTGCATTATCTATAAGGATCCATCGAGAACGTAGCCCTTCCCAGGCTCCTTCGACCGAAAATTCTGTTAAAACAGTTTTCCCTGCACGTTCAAACCACTCACCTTCAGTAAAATCACGCACCGCACGCTCTCTGCTTATGCATTCCATAATAAACCAACCATCTTTTTTTACAGAAGCAGCAATATTTTTTAGGATAAGTAAATCTTCTGCCATAGTTTCGCAATATCCAAACGACGTATATAAATTGATAACACACTCAAAAGGTTTTTCTGCTTTATACTCACGTAAATCAGCTTTTACAAGATTTAATTCAACATTTTCATTTTGAGCAGATTCTTTTGCTGCATCCAAATAAGGCTGTATCATATCGACACCTGTAACATCCATACCAAGAGCAGCTAACTCAACAGAAATTCTTCCAAGCCCGCATCCAGCATCTAGAATTCTTGCCCCTTTAGGTAACCCTGCAATTTTGATTATACTTTCTGCAACATCGGGAGCTTCTGACCAACGCTGAGAATCAAACATAATAGGGGCATAGACTTCCCAAAATTTTTCATTTTCGAACCAAAGTTTTTCTGACATCATACCTTCCTTTTAGAAAAGTATAGCTTTTTCACTCATAAAAAAAAGATACAGTGTTCTATCTTTTGAAAACTAAAAAAAATAGTATTAAAAACAAACATATTTTTTATTTATATAAATATTTTTAGGTTATATAGAAATTTTTTTAGATTTAGAAATTTTATGCAAAAAAGTTTTTTTTTATTTTGACGACCACATATTTTGGACTCTATACTACTTTTAGTTACTTAAAAAGTAGTTGGCGCAAAATCCTAGGCCGTGGCCAACTTTTTTTATAAAGCTTAAACAAACAGTATTAAAAACATAATCTAATTATGTTAATTTTTCGGAGGATTTATAATGAAAAGAATTTGTTCCTTTTTAATTGTATTAGCCGTTGTTGCTGGTACAGTATTTGCTGGTGGTGCCCAAGATACAGATATTACACTTAATAAAGATAAACCATTAGTATTTTGGAATAGACAACCATCTGATCCTGTTAGTGGTGACATTGATATGGAAGTTATGAACTGGAATGATAAAACTTACTATGTAGGTTTTGATGCAGCTGGTGGTGGTGCAGTTCAAGGAAAACTTATTACAGATTATTTGGCTACAGCAGATGCTTCTATTGACCGAAACGGTGACGGAACAATTGGTTATGTTCTTTGTATTGGTGATGTAGGTCACAATGATTCTAAAGCTCGTACAAAAGGTGTTCGTGAAGCACTTGGTACTTGGGATGGATCGACAGACCCTACAGTTCATAAAGAAGGTTCAGTAGTAATCTCAGGAAAAACATACAAAGTTGTAGAACTTGAAGGTAAACCAATGACTGGTACTGATGGTTCAACATGGAATGCAAATGCTGCAACTGACGCTATGGGCGGTTGGGCTACTAAATTTAACACTGCAATTGATTTAGTACTTTCTAACAACGATGGTATGGCAATGGGCTGTTTACAAGCTTCTAACTACCCTGTAGGTGTTCCTATTTTTGGTTATGATGCTAACCCTGATGCTATCGAAGCAATTGGAGCTGGTAAATTAACAGGTACAGTATCACAGAACGTTGATGCACAAGCTACTGCAACACTTCAAGTATTACGAAATCTTCTTGACGGTTATACAGGTAAAGATGTTTATACTATTGGTATCACAGAACCAGACAAATATGGAAACAAAATCTCTGCTCCTGTTGAATATGTAGCAGAAACAAAAGCTTTACTAGCTCTTAACTCTGGTGTTAATGCAGACAACTGGATGGATTATAAAGCAGGTACACGCGATGCAGGTATCAGTCAAACAGATGCTGCAGCTAAGAAAATCATGCTAACAGTTTATAACTCTGCTGATAACTTCCTTTCTTCTTCATACCTTCCTGCTCTTAAATATTATGCTCCACTCTTAAATCTTGATCTTTTAATAGTTCAGGGTGATGGACAAAACGAAGCAGTATGTCTTGATCGTTTTACAAACCTTAACAACTTTGATGCTTATGCAATTAATATGGTCAAAACAAGTTCTGGTTCAGATTATACCTACAAACTTAAATATTAAGCTTGTATAAGAAATAAAAGAGGACATGTTTGTTGCATGTCCTCTTTTTCAATAGTAAAAAGTCAAAATTTTGATTTTATAATTATAATTAATGAACATTATTTGTTCATAGAGGGCTTATGGATAATATTGTACTTAAAATAAAAGGTTTATCTAAATCATTTGCTAAAAATAAAGTTCTTAATAATATTACCTTAACTGTAAAAAAAGGGTCAGTTTTAGGCCTGATGGGTGAAAATGGAGCTGGAAAATCTACAATGATGAAATGCCTATTTGGCATTTACGCACAAGATGAAGGTCAATTTTTTTTAGAAAATAAACTTATTAATTTTAAAACACCTAAAGAAGCACTAGAAAATGGTGTCGCTATGGTTCACCAAGAATTGAATCAGTGCTTAGAGCGAACAATTACTGATAATCTTTTTCTCGGTCGATACCCAACAAGAATGGGAATAATTGATGAAGTACAGATTTACAAAGAAAGTGTGCAACTGTTCAAATCATTAAATATGAATGTTAATCCTAAAACAGTAATGAAAAACATGTCCGTATCGCAAAGACAAATGGTAGAAATTGCAAAGGCTGTTTCCTATGATGCAAAAATTATTGTTTTAGATGAACCTACATCTTCTCTTACAGAACGAGAAGTAAAAAAACTGTTTTCAATTGTTAGTGATTTACGAAAAAAAGGAATTTCATTCATCTATATTTCTCATAAAATGGATGAAATTTTTGATATATGTGACGATGTTGCTGTACTACGTGATGGCCAAATGGTTTTAGAAAAATCAACTAAAGAAACTACTATGAATGAATTAATATCTGCAATGGTTGGACGTTCATTAGATAAACGCTTCCCTGATGTTGATAATGTAGTGGGTGAAGATTATTTTAAGGTCAGAAACCTGTCAACAAAATATGAACCACACCTTAAAGATATTTCTTTTACCGTAAAAAAAGGTGAAATTTTCGGTCTTTATGGATTAGTTGGAGCTGGACGGAGTGAACTTTTAGAATCGTTATTTGGTATTAGAACAATTTCTTCTGGATCCATGATGGTTGGCGGAAAGAAACTGCGTTTTAATTCAAGTAAAGATGCAATGGATCATAACTTTGCACTCGTAACAGAAGAAAGAAAATTAAATGGAATGTTTGCTACTGCGACTATAAAATTTAATACAACTATTACCAATCTAGATAGCTATAAAAGTGGAGGCATTTTGTCCGAGCGAAAAATGTTAGAAGCTGCAAAAAAAGAAGCCGCGACAATGAATACAAAATGTGTTTCTGTCGAAGATTTGATAACTTCGTTAAGTGGTGGAAACCAACAAAAAGTTATTATTGGTAAATGGCTTGAAAGAAAACCGGATATATTTCTTTTGGATGAACCAACTCGAGGTATTGATGTTGGAGCAAAAAGTGAAATCTATCAACTTATCATAAACATGGCTAAACAAGGTAAAACAATAATTGTTGTTTCAAGTGAAATGCCAGAAATTTTGGGTATAACAAACCGTATTGCTGTAATGTCAAATCACAGACTTTCCGGAATAGTAAATACAAAAGAAACTAACCAGGAAGAACTGTTAAAACTTTCTGCTAAATATTTATGATAATCCTTAGGAGTGTAAAATTATGAATAAAAATAAAACAGAACTAGTAGCTTTAGACGATGATAAAAAACTTAATGATTACATTAACCAGCTAGATAATTTACGTTGCGAGGGTGTTAACAAAGTTTTAGAATTAAAACAAGAGATTGTTGCAGTCAAAAAAAGCAAAATGATTGAGCAAGATGAAAAAGCTAAACTGATTGCCGATTACCAAAAACAAATAATTGTAGCTAAAGAAATTGCCTTAAAAAATAAGGCTAAGGATGCAAAACTTACTAAAGAAGCCGTCAAATATTCAAACACTATTAGCAATGAGTATCTAAAAAAAGTAAATGCAATTGAAAATGAAAAAATTGCAAAAGCAAAAAAAGATTATGTTGCTGAAATTCAAAACATAAAAAAAGCTTCTATAGAAAAAAAAGAGCAACTTCAAAAAAAATATTCAGGAAAAGATTTAGAATTTGAGTTGCATGCAAATAAAGTCGAACTAAATGCCACCCTCTTTGATGCAAAAAATAAATTTACTTCTAGAATAGGAGCCTGCAAAGACACTAAACACACCGAATTTGTAAACCACATTCAAACTAATATTAGTCTACGCAATAATAAAACTAAATTTAGCGAAAATGCCCAATTAGCAGTAAAAAATTATTTGTATAACTTTGCTGCTTCAAAATTCTTTCTACAAAACGGATTGTATATTGCAATTTTAATTTTCTTTATAGTCTGTATTATTATAGCTCCTATGCATGGTAATGGACATCTTCTAACACTTCCAAATATTTTTACAATTTTGGAGCAATCTTCTACTCGTATGTTTTATGCTCTTGGTGTTGCAGGATTAATATTATTAGCCGGTACAGACCTTAGTGTTGGACGAATGGTAGCTTTAGGATCTGTTACAACTGGACTTATACTTCATCCAAGCGTCAATATTGTTACTATGTTTAGTCTTGGACCTTGGGATTTTACAGCTATGCCTATGACAGCACGTGTAATACTAGCTCTAGTGTTATCTATTACTTTGTGTGTTGCTTTTAGTGCATTTGCAGGATTTTTCTCTGCTAAACTTAAAATTCATCCATTTATTTCTACATTAGCCACGCAATTAATCATCTACGGTCTATTATTCTTTGGTACAAGTGGTACCCCTGTTGGATCTATAGACAGTGGAATTAAAGATGTGTTGGGAGGACGTTGGATACTTGGTTTTGTTAATGGAGAACTAGTAACTTTCCCAAAACTAATTGTACCTGCTATAATAGCAATTTTTGTAGCTTGGTTTATTTGGAATAAAACAACATTTGGTAAAAATATTTTTGCTGTTGGTGGAAATCCAGAAGCAGCTAGTGTTAGTGGTATTAGCGTATTTAAAGTAACACTTGGCGTTTTTATCATGGCTGGTGTTTTTTATGGATTTGGTGCTTTCTTTGAAGCGTTCCGTGCAAATGCTAGTGCTGGTACAGGACAAGGATATGAGCTTGATGCTATAGCTGCTTGTGTTGTTGGTGGTATCTCATTCTTTGGTGGTATTGGTAAAATACAGGGAGCTGTTGCAGGTGTATTAATCTTTACCGGATTAACATATTGTTTAACCTTCTTAGGAATCGATAGTAATCTTCAATTTGTATTTAAAGGTTTAATTATCATTGCTGCAGTATCATTAGATAGCTTCAAATACTTAAAAAGAAAATAACAAATTTGTCATGCCAGAAAAATGATTTTTTTCTGGCTTTTTTTTACAAAAAAAAACTTTTATACTGTATACTGTTTTTACTATGAATAAGACAGTATACGTTATAGGACACAAAAATCCAGACACTGATTCCGTAATTTCCGCAGCAACTTATGCGCATTTAAAAATTAAAATGGGATTTACCAACCACATAGCAGCAAGAGCTGGTAAACTTGCACCTCAAACTGAATATATTTTTGACAGATTTAAAGTTCCAGTTCCGGAATACATTCCAGACTTACAGCCAAAAATTGCTTATTATATGGATACAAAACCTGATACAGTAAATCAAAACACATCGTTATGGCGTGCTATTTCAAAGATGGAAGAAACAAATCTAAAAGTTCTGCCTGTTGTTGATGAAAAAGGAACATATAAAGCCTTGCTTCACTACAACGCATTCGCTCAAAACATGCTAAAAATATTAAATCCAGAAAAAGAAACAGCCATTGAAACAAGCATTGATTTGGTAAAAGAAACATTATCAGCACAACCAATTGTAACCTCGAACGAACAAGATTTTTTTAAATGTTCAATATTAGTAGGAGCTGCACAATTTGATACTTTTAAAAGTTTTTTAGATGTAAGAAAAAGTGAAAATGTTATCGTCATTACTGGTGATCGTCCAGATGTTCAAGAATATTGTATAGACAATAAAGTAAAAGCTCTTGTAATTACCTCAGGTTCTATTCTAAAAAAAGAATTAAGAACAAAGGCTCTCGCTAATAACGTTTCTGTACTTATTAGTCCATATGATACAGCAGCCACTTCAATGCTCATTGTGTATTCAACCCCTGTAAGCGTAATGGCCGACACAGAACTAAAACCTGTTAAAAGCCATGATACTATTCGACGGGTAAAACCTCTTTTAAAAGCTTCACCAAGTCGTTGCCTACCAGTAGTAGATGATAACAATAAAGTAATAGGCATTATTTCTGAAAGTAACATTATACAAGAAGCAAATATTGAACTTATTCTCGTTGATCATAATGAAATAACTCAAGCAGTAGAAGGGACAGAGAATTTTGTAATACGCGAAGTTATCGATCACCACAGACTGGGTAATTTATCTACAAGGAATCCAATTACATTCATTAATAAACCCGTTGGAGCAACCTGTACCCTTATAACAAATTTATACCGTGAAAATCGTGTGTCAATTCCTCATAACATAGCTGCTCTTTTGCTCTGTGGTATCTTAGCAGACACACTTATTTTACAATCAACAACAACTACAAACATTGACAAAGAAACGGCAGAATATTTGTCTAACATAACAAATTTAGACATTCAACAGCTTGGATTAGATATCATGTCAGCCGCAAGTAATATTGGTAACAGAACAGCAACAGAAGTTATTCATCAAGATATGAAAGAATACACAGAAGACAACCAAACATTCACTGTAAGTCAAATTGAAGTTGATTCTACCAGCGAAATTAGAACTCGAAGAGAAGAGTTCGTAAAAGAACTTGAAATTGAGCGAAGAAGCCGCAAAGCTCTTTTCTCGGCAATAATGGTAACAAATATTACAAAACTTACCAGTATTCTTATTATTTCAGCAGATCCGGCATTTATCCCTTACATAACATTTCCAAAACGGGAAGATTCAATTTACACTGTAAAAGATATTGTTTCACGCAAAAAACAGTTAATTCCTCTCTTATCAGAGCAAATTGAAAAATTTGCTTTATAAGATTAGACAGTATCTATGTTTTCTGCAATCTTAATAACTGTTTCTGTAATATAATTTTGAGGAGATACTTTCTTGCCATCAATAAGATAGTCAAATAAATGTTTTATTGCCATGTATCCTTGCATAAAAGGTTGTTGACATATTATAAAATCGATAACATTTTCTTTTAGAAGTTTTCGGCTTATGGGTATATCGTCAAAAACAATAATATGTATTTTTTTTTCTAGGCCACACTCTGAAACTGCCCTACATACACCAGCTACACCGGCTCCTGCAATAAAAATACAATTTATAGTATAGTTCCACTTTAATGTTTCTAGAGTCTGTTCATAAGCCTGTGTATCATCATCAAAAGATTCAACTGTTTGCATTTTAACAAAAGGAATATTTTTTTCTTTTAATCGTTCTGTAAATCCTTGAATACGCTCGTTATGCCCTCGTATATGATACGACCCTGTTATGATTAACACTTTTTGAGGCTCTTTTGTTATAAGAGACAAAATACCTGCTGCCGTTGCTCCAGCCTGATAGTAATTTGAACCTACATAACATAATCTACCAGTATCAGGAATATCGGTATTAAGACTTATTACAGGGGTTCCTTTCTGAATTATATCTTGTACAACAGACTGAACCTCTGGTAAATCAAGGGTTGTTAAACACAGGGCTGCATGTTTTTCTGATGCCAGTTTTTTTATGGCTGCTATGTGATCTGAATCATCAAATCCTTTTATATGTTCAACCTTTACAGATACACCAAAATCTGATAACTCTTTTTCTGCAAAATTAAATCCATCTATGATATCAGAAAAAAATTTATTCCCGATATCAGGAAGCAAACAGCCAATTGTAATAGGCTGTTTGCATGCAGCTAAAATCTTTCCTGCTTTATTAGGAACAAAACCCAACTCGTTTGCAATAGCGCGAACTTTTTCTGAAACTTCCGCGCTCACACCAAGGCGATTATGAAGGACTCTGTCTACAGTCCCTCTTGAAACACCCGCTTTTTCTGCAATTTCTTTTATAGTTGCCATTGTTTGTTCCTAATAAAATACAACATTAGTCGCTATATAAAATTACCTTTAATTATTTAACAAAAGGATTCTCACTTGGATACATCATCCCCTTTGGCTGATTAAAGGCAATATCTTTAATTCCTAAATACTTAAATATAGTATACAATGCTTTACCAGAATGTGCAAAGGAAACTGCTCCATGATGAGGATACTGTTTTTCGATAAGTACATGACGATAAAAACGTCCCATTTCTGGAATTGCAAAAATACCAATACTACCAAAAGAACGAGTTGGAACAGGAAGAACTTCTCCTTCTGCTATGTAAGCTTTTAATTCACCTGCTGCAGTTGATTGCAATCGATAAAATGTAATTTCACCAGGTTTAATATCACCTTCGAGAGTTCCTCGAGTAATATCTGGAGTTCCACTATCTTCGAGTAAACGATTTTGAATAAGCTGAAATTTAAGAGAACAAGTCCCCATACAACTTTTTGGAGTATTTCCACAATGGAAGCCCATAAAGGTATCTTTTAAATCATAATTATACTTACCTTTAATATCTTCATTATATAAATCTTGAGGAACAGAATTATTAATATCGAGAATTGCAACGGGATGGTCAGTCACACAATAACCAATATATTCAGAAACAGCTCCGTAAATATCAACTTCACAAGCAACTGGAATTCCACGTGAACAGAGACGGCTATTTACGTAACATGGTTCAAATCCAAATTCTGTTGGGAATGCAGGCCAACATTTATCGGCAAATACAACATAATCTCGTGAACCTTTATTATTTTCTGCCCAATCAAGTAAAGTAAGTTCAAATTGTGCCATTCTAGGCAATAAATCTGGATATGTATTACCTTTAGTTCCAAGTTCTTTTGCCATATCTTCTACAACAGCAGGGATTCGTTTGTCATCTTTATGTTCTCTATACGAAACAAGAAGATCAAGTTCTGAGTTTTCCTGAACTTCAACTCCAATATCATACAAAGGTTTTATAGGTGCATTGCAGGCAAAAAAATCTTGAGGACGAGGACCAAATGAAATTACTTTAAGAGATGAAAGTCCAATGAGAGTACGTGCAACAGGAACAAAGTCTAACATCATGTCAGCAACTTCCGTAGCTGTTCCAACAGGATATTCAGGAATAACGGCAGGAATATTACGTAGACCTAAATTGTATGAGCAATTGAGCATACCACAATATGCATCCCCTCGCCCATTAATTAAATCTTTTCCTGTTTCTTCTGCAGCTGCCACATACATAACTGGTCCATCAAAATACTCTGCAATCTGAGTTTCTGGTGTTTCAGGACCAAAGTTCCCAAGGAACACACATAGTGCATTGCAACCTGCATTTTTAACTTCTTCGAGAGCTTTTAGCATGTCCTTTTCGTTTTCGACAGTTGTTTTTGCTTCATATAGATTTTTTGCTTTTGCATTAAAGGCCTCTACAACAGCTTTTCGTCGTCTCTCAGATAATGAAATAATAAAACAGTCTCGAGAAACTGCTATAATACCAAGTTTTACTTCTGGAATATTTGCCATAATTTATCTCCTTATATGGTTTTAATTTGTTAGTTAATACTATTCTATTTGTCCAAAACAGATATATTTTTACCAGTTAAACCTACAAAAGCTCCTGCTTTTGCTTCCGCAGTGTCTGGATGTGCTATAAGCCATTTATTATTTGCCCACAAAAGCTTATCTTCTGCAGTATGTATTTCTATTTCTGGTTTTGCAGTATTTGTTTTAGCAGGTAACATAACTATCACACTAAAACCATCAGAAGCATTCCCATCTTTTACAGCACAACAAGGTGCGTAATGAAGTGTTGTTTCGTAAAACTGAACCATTGTACCGGCAGGAGCAAGAAAAGCCTCTACTTTTGATGTATCTAATGTCCCTTCATGCACTTCTTGTAATGGAGCCACTAATAAAATTATATCATCTGCAGTAATATTAATTTCGGAGTTGCGATGATATTCTAAACAGTTCAACATTACATTGTATCCATTACAATATCCAATTTGAACTTCTTGTCCTCCAAAAAAATTCTTTGCAATTTCTGCTGCAACAGGAACATTCTCGAGCTGAGTATCTCCCGGTTTATAAACAGTACCCTCTTTTGGACGTGGAGAAACCTCCATTAATTTTGCTAATAAAGGCTGAACATTGTAGCCTGTTATTACTTTACCATAGCGAACAAACTCTTGATCAAAAACAGATTTTATAGTCATAGAAACCTCCATACCGTGCTCGAGCACGGTATATATTACAATATGCTAATATTCATACTATGTCAACCCACTTTTAATTTAGAAGTAACTTTTTAGCTTTATTTGATACACGCCCCAAGCTGGTTCATTGTTTCTACAAAATGAGGAAAACTAACAGCGCAACATTCTGCCCCATTAACAGTTATAGATTGTCCTTTTGGTAAACCTAGCCCTGCACAGGCTAAAGCCATTGCGACTCGATGATCTCCATAACATTGAACAGTTCCACCATGAATGCCATGAGGCATGTCAGCGTGTTCAGAGTAAATGCCCCGCACAACAAGAGTTTCTCCACAATCTTGTATGTCAGCCCCTAATTTAGAAAGTTCTTCTGTCATTACTTTTATACGGTCAGTTTCTTTGCTACGACAAATTGCAATATCAGTAAAAGTAGTTGTACCATCAATAAAACAGGCAATAACAGAGAGCGCACAAAT
>JTFN01000020.1_pt1 | contig 40863 bp, 33 predicted proteins | sample 235401 | NCBI WGS metagenome assembly JTFN01 (sample SAMN03067589, study PRJNA260952) | activated sludge metagenome | biome: Sludge; feature: Wastewater; isolation source: CETP activated sludge from augmented bioreactor treating industrial... | place: India:Gujarat | collected 2013-04 | reverse complement strand
TGAAGGACTAGCTTGTATAAAAAAATTGTATACAGAGGTTATTCCTCACATGGATGAAGTCGATGAGAAGACTTTTAATACAAGTTTATATTCTGTTGCAGAAGATTGTGGCGTAGAATCTAAACAGTTATTTACAATGTGCTATCGTATTTTGGTTGCCAAAGAAAAAGGTCCCCGACTTGCAAACTTTATGAAACTAATAGGACGACAAAAGTTATCTGCACTATTTGAAAAATATATTTGATTTTAATAAGGTAAAAAATGAAAATACGCAAGCGATTTAATAGTTTATTTTTAGCAATTGCATTAGTTTGCATCATTATCCCAATTATTCTTTTTGTAAGTTATAACAAATTAAATGAGTTGCAGAATCTGAGATCTCAGGTTCTAGAGACACAGATTAATTTTGACAGCTTAATTGCTTATCCTGGAAATGTGCTTGCGTATGGATTTGAAATCTCAAAATTGGCAAGCAATTGGGAATCTCATATTGACCGTTGCTCTAACAGTATAGAACAAATAGATAAAAAAAGTTCTTTGTATGGAGTTCCTAAATCTGTCAAAGACAATATTAATGGCATTGTTATTTTATGGAAAACACTATCTATAAATATAGACCGCTTATCGCAAAGTTATGAAGACATACAAAATACCAAATATGACCGGTTAGTTGAATCGGCCATCAATTCTGGTGGGTTACAAAAAGGATATGATATTTCTCTTAAGCAAAAAACAAATTTAAGCTTAACAATAAATGTAAACAATATTAATACCTATAGCGAAATGATATTGCATGACACCGATAAATTTCAAAACTTTATTAATAATACGAATATCGAACTTTTAGATCGAATTGAAAAGTATTCTTCAATTGTTAAGTTATTTGGTTTTCTTATTGCTATTATAGCTTCTATAGTTGTTTTTGTACTTATTCTTGCCGGCACTAGAGGAATTATAGTTAAGATTAAAGACTTACAAAAATTTGCAAACGGCATTTTTAGTAAAGACTTAACAGTAAGGGTAACTAGTACTTCAGATGATGAAATTGGTGCGTTGGCGAAAGACTTAAACGATACGGTAAAAGGTTTAGATAGTATTATTCATAACGTAAAATATGCAGGTGTATCTGCTCGATTGTCGAGTGAATCTATCCATAGAGCTGCTACAGAAACGGCTACCGCAACAAAGGAAATTGGTAAGAATATTGGGTCTCTTGATACAGAATTTTCGAAATTAATGGCCATTGTTGCAGAAGTAATGGAATCCTTAAATAGTATGTCAAAGAATATTGAATCTCTTTTACATGAAAATAAGGTACAAAGTGAAAATATTACTTTAAACACTGATGAAATTAAAGAAATGACGAAATTTATAGAAAGTATTCAACAGATGTCTGCAGAAAAAGCCCTAAGTGCTGAAGAAATTCAAAAATATGTAGCAGATGGGGATAATAAAATTACTAGCACAAATAATTTGTTGAGAGAGGTATCCTCTAGTTTAGAAGAAATTCAAAATCTTGTGTCAGTTATTGGAGCAATTTCAGATCAGACCAATATTCTTTCTATGAATGCTGCAATTGAAAGTGCACATGCCGGAGAAGCAGGAAAGGGTTTTGCAGTCGTTGCAGAGGAAATTCGAACCCTTGCAGAAACAACAAGTGACAGCGCAAAGAAAATAAAGAAAACTGTAAACGAAATTACTAATAAAGTTACAGACGCAAATAGTACTAGTGATGAAGCTTCATCTACCTTTGATGAAGTAAGTACAAAAGTACATGATATGTTAGATGCTTTGCATGAAATTGCTGAAAAAATACGAGATGTTGAACAGAAAACGCAAAATGTAAATAAACGTACTAGTGAGATTGCTGCTTCTTCTTCAGGAATAAATGTACAATATAAAAGTTTAGCGACACAACAAACAAGTATTTCTACTGAAATGTCAAATATGCAAAATGTATTTAAGAATGCGATGGTTGGGTTAAAAGAAATTGACTCTGGATCGACTGGTATTATTTCACAGATGAATGCTGTAACTGGGTTAAGTGATGAGACTGCAACTAAAATGCAAAATTTAGATAAACTCCTTTCTGAATTTACTACAACCGAGGAAAATCAATCAAAAAGCCAAGAACAATCAACAGATTGTGAAGAATTAAACGATTGACGATTGTTGTAGAATAAATTATATTTAGTGCCATATGGCAAAGTTTTTTGTCGAAAAAAATTTAATAAGGCGGTATATATGGCAGAGTTAAAAGGGTCACAAACTGAAAAGAACTTAATGGCGGCGTTTGCGGGTGAAAGTCAAGCTCGTAATAAATACACATATTATGCTTCTAAAGCTAAAAAAGAAGGCTATAATCTTATTGCAGATTTTTTTGAAGAAACTGCAAATAACGAAAAAGAACATGCTAAAATTTGGTTTAAAGAATTACATGGTGGTGATGTTCCTGAAACTTTAACAAATCTTGCTGATGCTGCTGCTGGCGAGCATTATGAATGGACAGATATGTATAAAGGATTTGCAGAGACTGCAGAAAAAGAAGGTTTTACAAGACTTGCATTTTTATTTAGATCTGTCGCTGCTATAGAAAAAGAACATGATCAAAGATATCAAGAATTAGCTTCAACTCTAAAAGGAGAGACTCTCTTTACAGATGGAGACGAGGTGTATTGGGTATGTTCAAATTGTGGTTATATTCATCATGGTAAAACTGCTCCTAAAGTTTGTCCTGTTTGTAATCATCCACAAGCTTATTTTGAGAGACAGGTTAAAAACTGGAAATAGTTCTTTTGTATACATAATGTAGCTAAAAACACTCTTAGAAAAGAGTGTTTTTTTTTGTACCTTTAGCTTAAAGTGTTGTTTTTAGGTTGAAAGATAAATAAAAGTAAAGCAACGAGATATGGAATAGAAAGTAGCAAGGTCGGTGATATATGCAGTATATTTGTTCCTTGAATAGCGGTTGTTCCATAGTCGACAATAGCAAATATTACCAAAACGATAACAGTTCCCCATCCTTTTTTTCTACCTATAAAAATTGCAGCAAGCGCTATCCAACCTCTCCCAGAAGAAATGTTTGGTACAAAAGCAGATAAGCGAAAGGCGTATAAACAACCAGCAAATGCTGAAAAAATGGCTGCAATTGTCCATGTTGTTAATTTATATGTTGTTATATTTAGACCGCGAGCTTCTAGTAGTTCTGGATTGCTTCCGGTAATTCTAATATGTCTTCCCCATGTAGTTTTTTGTAAAAGAAAAAGAATTGTAATAGAAATAATCCATGCAAATAAAGAGAGAGGAACTTTGCTTATCATTAGTGTGTTTGAAGTGAATATATCTTTTGCAGGTTCTGATATAACACTCGTAGTATTAAAAAATTGTTGTGAAAAGTAGGAGATTATACCTGTAGTAAGAAAGTTAATTCCTAAACCTGTCAAAAATGGATTAGCATTAAAGTGAATGGTGAACAAGCAACACAAAAAAATGAATATCGCACAAATTGTTATAGATAAAAGTGTTCCTAAGAGTGTAGAGCCTGTTAAAATTGACAGTGTAATACATAAAAAAGCCCCTAAATTAATGATTCCATCAATAAATACAGCGAGTGTTCCTGTGTATTCAGTAATGAGTGCACTTGTTCCTAGAAGTATTAGAGGTGCGGCAGTAATAATAATCAAGTTGATAAATAGATTCACGTTTTAATCCTCACTTGGCGTTTTACAATGTGCATGGACACTATAAACAAAATTATGCCTTGAATAAGTGCTTCAAAATTAAACGACATTCCAGTTGTAAGCATAACAGCGTCAGAAGATGTGTAAATAAAAGCTAATAAAAGAGAAACTGGTATTGCAAGCAAAGGATTTGAATGAACTATAAGTGCTGCACTAAGAGCATTCCATCCTAAACCAACATAGAAATCTTGATAACATGAGTAGTATGTTCCAATAACGGCTATAAAACCTGTAAAGGCATGTAGGGCTCCAGAAATTGCCATTCCTGTATATGAGGATGCTTTTACGTTCAGGCCTGCAGCAAACGCAAATTCAGGTGCACGTCCACAAATTCGAAATTGTAAGCCTTTCCTTGTTTTATATAAAATAAATGCTATTAATATGGTAACTATAATGGATATATATAAACTGGTGTTTAAATCAGAAACAGAAAGTAAATGAGATAATTTTACTTTATCTGAAATTTCAGGAGTTGCAAGCAAATTTTGACTCGAATCACGAAAAGGCCCAGTAACAGCATAATTAAGAATGGGAATTATTGCGGCTGAAAATAAAAAGGTTGTAATCATTTCATTTATATTATGCCATTGCTTAAGTATTGCAGCTAATAAAGGAACCAATGCCCCTACAAATAAAACAATAAATAAAACACATATCACAATTAATAAGATAATAAAGCTAGAAGATTGAGTAGATTGAGGATGTAAAAAATAATTAAAACTTATGGCTGTTATAAAACCTCCTAGATATATCTGACTTTCTCCTCCTAAGTTCATATTTCCAGATTGTAGTGCTATTGAGGCTCCCAATGTTGCGATGGTTATAAGTGTTGCTGTATTTAGCCATGAACCAAACCAATAGGTAGAAGAAAATACAGCTGTAAAAAAAGTAGCAATCATATTAGCTTCTCTGTTTTATGAACGATATGCCCGCTGTTTAATATATAAGTGTTTGATGCAATATGTGATAAAATTGAGTTGCTATTTGTGAGAACTAATACGGCAGTTCCTGAATTTGCAACGTTTTGTATAAGGAGAGTAAACTCTTTTGCAGATTTTGTATCCATTCCTCTAGTAGGGTTGCAAAGAATAAATAATCGAGGATGTGTTTCTAATTCTCTAAAAGCTATTAATCGTTGTAACATTCCACCAGAAAGATATGAAACCTTATCGTCTAAATGTATCGAAATCCCAGCTTTTGCTACTATTGATTTGGCGTATTCTTTTTGCCGTTTAATACTACCTTTATAGTGAACAGTAAGCATTTCTTCAATTGTCAATGTTGGATGACTGCCTCGAAAATTACGATCAAATGGAATAATTGCTGTACCATTATCACGAAGCAAACGTGGTGAAATATGTTTTATTTTTGTTCCAAAAAGAAAAAAGCTTCCTGTGTCTATTTCTTTAGATGAAATACCTGTGATAATATCTTCGAGAGTTTCCAGCCCACTTTCTCTTTGTCCTGTAATTGCTGTAACCATACCTGTTTTTACGATAAATGAACTATCAAAAAGAGCAGGTCGGTCTATTGGACGAGCCGTTAAGTGTTCGACTCTAAACGCTTCGTTTTTGTCTATATCACTATTTGTATTTGCAGATAAGTGAACGCTATCAGTCTCTGGATATTCGATAAAATGAGTTACTTCGTGAATTTTACCATTTTGTAATTCTATAACAATTTCTGCAATTCTTAAAGCTTCAAGACGGTCGTGAGAAATAATAAGAATCCCGATATTGCTTAAAAGAAGCTTATGCAAATACGAATATAATTTATTTCGTTGTTTGATATCCAAAGACGATGCTGGCTCATCTAAAATAATGAATTGCGGATGTGTTATTAAACAAGCCGCAAACGCAGTAAAAAAACGTTCAGAAGCGGTGAGCTTTGAAACTTTTTTATGCAATGGGATTGGATAAATTAAAAAATCTTGATGGAATTCTTCTTTTTCATGTCCAAGCATAATGTTTTCTTTAACTGTAAGTTCATTTGCTAAAAGAGGCCTTTGTTGCACTGTTTGAATTTGAAATTTTTGAGAATCAGCAGGTTTTTCAAAAAGGACGCGGTTTCCATTTATAAAAATAGTACCAGAAGAAGGTCTAATAAATCCACTTAAAATATTTGACAATGTAGATTTCCCTGCTCCATTCTCTCCAAGTAAAGCATAAAATTTTCCTGTTTGAAATGTATATGAAATATCATCGAGTACTTTTTTTTGAGGAAATTTTTTTACTATATGAGAAATATCGATTTTCATATTTGTAAAGATATACTATGCTTAGTTTGTTTGTTCAAGGACAAGAGTACCAGATTTAATATTTTCATAAACATCTGTCATTTTTTTACGAATTGATTCTGGAACAGTTTTTATGAAAAGGGGATCATCTAATATAAATTGGACATATCCATCTTTAATTCCCACCGTTTTTGCGCTTCCAAATTTTGTTTTTCCTTCTAAAAAAAGCTTTGTTTGTTCATAAGCCATTTTTTCTTGAGACATTACAGAACTCGAAACTATGTATCCAGGAGCTTTATTAAAACCATTATCATCAAACCATGTAATATAAAAGCCATATTGTTTCGCCGCACTAATAATACCTTGAGAAGCTCCGCCAGCAATTGGTAAAATTACATCGACTCCACTGTCATATAACGATTTAGCGATTTCTGCTCCCTTTGTTGCATCGTACCAGTTTCCGACAATACGAAATTCAACAGAAATATCTGGATTTACGGCTTGAGCGCCTTCAATAAATCCTGGAAGAATAATAGTATTCATTACTGGATATTCTTGAGCTGCAACAAGTGCAATTTTTAAATCTTTATTTGCATACAAAAGAGAAGAATCTGTGGTCACAAGCCCTGCAGAGTAACCTGCGAGATATGCTTGTTCACGCTGATTATATTGAATTGTTGCAATATTAGGATTCCCACTTTCGTAAGCATCTAAAAAAATAAACTTTTGGTCTGGAAAATCTTTTAAAATTGGTTTTGCAAAATCAGGCATAGATGGGTTTGAACTTATAATAACATCATATTTTTGTTGTGCTACTAAGGCAGTAAGTTTTTTGCCCCATTCAGCTTGATTTGATTGTGCTTCGAAAATTGAGAGATTAATTTTATTAGTTGTTTTTGGATTACTGTTGTATTCGTTTACTGCTTTTGTAACTCCATCATTGAGCATCTGGTACACGGGGCTCCCAGATAATTCACCTGGTATAAATAAAGCAATATTTTTACCTGAATTTTCTTTTGAGCCATTTGAGAAAACTGTAAAAGTTATGGTGTAAAACACAATTAATAGTAAAATAAATTTTTTGTACATAATAGTAACCTCGAATATAAAAGTTTGATATCAAACATTGATGTATATAAACATAGTTTGATATCAAACTTTTGTCAAGTTTAATTATTTTTCATGGATATGAATTTAGGAATTTTTGAAGTTTTCTTCTAATTTTAAGAGAAGGGTATATAATTCAGTTTTCTCTGAATCTGAAAAATTTTTATATGCTGTATTAATAAGCTCTTTTGAAATATCTGCTGTTGTCGCGGTCAGTTTTAATCCTGCGGGTGTAAGCATAATGTAACGCACTCGGCTATCACTTTTACATGTTACTTTTCGTAAAAAGCCTCCTTGTTCTAGTTTTTTGATAAGTGCAGTTGTAGTTGATTTGTCTCGATTTATGAGTTTTGAGATTTCTCCCATCGTTAATTTCTTATGTAGAGTAAGAAGATGCAAAATAAAGCCATGCGAAGAAACAATTCCGGAAATTCCTTGCTTTTCTAACTTATTTTTTAAATAGACAGAAGTTAATGAATCTATACGAGAGATGAGTGAAATTACCTGATTACGATTATCTGTCATACTTGCAAGTATATCATTTTTTAGATACATTATCACTATGATAGGTTTTTTCTTTAAAAAAAATTTTTATGATGGATGGGATAATCTTGTTTGGATCGTTGTGTTTAATTTAATTATTCTTGCAATAAGTGCTGCTGGTTTATACTTATTACAATCTGTTTTTACTACAATAACGATTATTGCGGTACCAATATTTATACTTTTTGTTTGTTTAGATTTTATTATGCTCTTTGCTGTTAGTGAAGGATGCGCAAACTTAGTAGATTATAAATCGTCACCGTATAGAGAAACTTTTTCATATATAAAGGATGTTTGGAAAATTGCAACTTTGTTTGGTTTGTTAATAAGTATTGTGATAATTTTAGTTGCATTGGGTATTCCTTTTTATCTTAGTTATGGGAATTTTGTAGGTCTTTCTTTAGCTTTTTTCATATTTTGGGCTGCATTAGTAATTGTGCTAGCTTTGCAATGGTTTTTGCCATTATATTCTCAACTTCACGGTGGTTTTCTAAAGACGCTAAAAAAATCATTTATCTTGCTCTTTGATAATACAGGCTTTTCACTTCTTCTTTTTTTCTATTCTATTTTTATGATGATTTTTTCAGTTATACTTATATTTGTAGTTCCTGGGACTGTAGGCATTTGCATGGCTCAAAACAACGCGTTAAAGTTGCGAATGAAAAAATATGATTGGTTAGAGGCTCATCCAGAAATAATACCAAGCACTGTTCGTAAACAAATTCCATGGGAAGAAATCCTTGACGAAGATAAAGAAATTGTCGGAAATCGTACATTAAAGAATTTAATATTTCCTTGGAAAGATTAGTTTTTCTAATAATAAAAAGCTTTACTATTTGTATTCAAAAATAAGTAAAGCTTTTTATTGTATTTTTTAGATGTTCTTACACAACTTACGAATTTCTACCACTCAATGTACTTAATTCTTTAAGCCATTGAGATTTAGCATTGTCAAAATGTGAAGTTTCCATTCTCCATTGCCAGTTAATTCCACCTGTTGTCGAAGGTGTGTTCATACGACCTTCGTTTCCAATTGCGAAAATATCTTGTAACGGAATAACACAAAATTTTGCAGTTGACATAAAAGCTTTACTAATTAAGGCAGGACAAATTTGATTGTCTGAAAATTCAATATCTGGAACACCACCTTTTAAGTAACGTTTCAATAATGAAATTTCTTCAGGAGAAGCATTATTTATCCATCCTTGTAATGTTTCATTATCATGTGTTCCGGTGTATACAACTGTATTCTGATTATACATATGAGGTAAAAAAGAGTTAACAAACCCATTTGAACCAGCTTCGTTAGCATCAAAAGCAAATTGAAGAACTCTCATTCCAGGTAAATTAAAATCATCTCGTAGTTTTTCGACACCTTTGGTAATAAGTCCTAAATCTTCTGCTATAATTGGAATATCGCCAAGTTCTTTTTTTATAGTTTCAAATAGAGCATGATCAGGACCTGGTTTCCATTCTCCGTTTTCAGCAGTTTTTTCATTTGCAGGAACAGACCAATATGCTTCGAAGCCTCTAAAGTGATCAATACGAATATAATCGACAACAGAAAGCATAGACTTTATGCGGTTAATCCACCATTTGTAGTTATTTTTTTTCATGGTGTCCCAGTCATATAAAGGATTTCCCCATAATTGACCTGTTTTACTAAAATAATCTGGTGGAACTCCAGCTACAGCGGTGGAATGTCCATCTTTATCAAGTTGAAAAAGTTGTTGGTTTGCCCATACATCTGCAGAATCTGCAGCAACAAAAATAGGTATATCTCCAATAATTGATATTCCTTTACTGTTTGCATATGATTTAAGTGCATGCCATTGCGTAAAAAAGAAATATTGAATTACTTTTACAATTTCAATTTCTTCAACATGTTCTGCTTGCCATTGTGAAATTGCATTTGGTTCACGTGTTGCATATTTCTTTGGCCAATAATTACTCCACATTGCTCCAAATTTATTTTCATCTTTAGCTTTTTTATCATAAAAGTTTTTTATGCTGATAAAAACTGCATAATTATCAAGCCAGGACGCATTATCGTTTTTAAAAGACTCGTACGAATCACGGTCTTGCTTTTCTGCAATTTCTAAAAAATGTTTTGCAGCAACTTGAATTACTGGATTTTTCCACCATACTACTGCACCAAAATCGACATATCCTGTGTTTTTAATGTAATCAGGTGCTAGAGCTTCTTCTTTTGAAAGATAGCCTTTTTCAATGAGCATTTCCAAATCAATCAGTAATGGGTTCCCTGCAAAAGTAGAAAAAGCAGCATAAGGAGAATCGCCATATCCAGTTGGTCCAATTGGTAATATCTGCCATAAATTTTGGCCAGATTTTTCCAGCCAGTCTACAAATTTATAGGCTTGTTTCCCTATTGTCCCAATACCTGGAGTCTCGGGTAAAGAAGTTGGATGTAAAAGAATCCCGCTTGAACGGTGATTTTTCATGTTAAATCTCCTAGTACGTATAAAAATACGCTATTTTATAAATAAGTCTTATTTGGTTTGTAAATCAAATTGGTAAATCGGATTAGTAAACCGCTTTACATAAAATGATAGCACTAGTCAAACGATTGTGCAAGAAAAAAATAAAAAAAAACAGTATTCGTTAATTGAATACTGTTTTTTTAAATTAGCACTAATTATTTCTCAGAAATAAGAAGTGTTTTTGTGTCAAGTTTTAAGTCTGTATTAAAATCTGTTCTATCATGGAATTTAACAATTTGCATGTCTATACAACCAGGTACTTGTTTTAGATGAACAACTGCATCAATTTGAGCACATTCATCTTTACCAAGAACTTTAGAAAGTTGTGTTTCTTCTGTATTGCAACTATACCACACAGAAAGTCCTGCTTCTTTAGCAAAAGCTTTCATTTTTACTAAATTATCTACAGGTACTTTTGGAAGGTCTATTCCATCAATAATTACACATGCAATAGAAATATGATTTGCTGAAAGTGCTTTTAATGTATCAATAATCTGGGGTGTAACTTCAACTGTTTGACTTAAATTTAGAATAACACGATTATGCATTACTTCTTCTTTAATTTTTTCAACATCTGTAGTCTTCTTGTTTTTAGACATTTCCGAAAAAATATCTTCATACCAAGTCATTACATAGTTAGATTGCTGGTTAAAAGAAACATGAACAACATGTTTACCTTGAAGCAATTTATCAAGTCCCAATTGTACTAGAACAGATGTTTTTCCCAACCCTTTTTTAGAAGAAAGTACACCAAGTTCACCGGCCTTTAGGCCTCCCTCAGTAACTTTTTCTAAAAAACGTACGGGACTACGATCAACGAGTTCTTGTTTTATCATTATATCCCCCTTATTTAGCAGCTTGTTCAGCGCGTCGTTTTTCTTGATACTCAGCTTTGAGTTCTTCAGAAACGCTCTGAGGTACTTTTCCGTATTTTTCAAATTCCATTGAAAATTCAGCTTTTCCCTGAGTTAAGGATCTAAGTACTGTCGAGAAACCGAACATTTCACTTAATGGTACTTCTGCATCAACTCGGCAGTATGTTCCTTCTTCAGTTGAAGAAATAATTATACCTCGTCGTTGGTTGATAACACCAAAAATATTACCTTGAAATTCTGTAGGACCTTCAACTGATACTTTCATAATTGGCTCTAGAATAACCGGTTTTGCTTTCATATAAGCTTCTTTAAAACCATGACTTGCTGCTAATTGGAAAGCTACATCTGAAGAGTCAACCGGGTGTGACTGACCATCATTAATGGTTGCCTTAATGCCAACAATTGGAAATCCAATAAGCTGACCTTTTACCATTGCAGATCTAAAACCTTTATCACAAGAAGGAATATATTCATTAGGAATTGCTCCACCCTTAATAGAGTCAACAAATTCGTAATTTTTACCTTCTTCAGTTAATGGTTCAATAAAACCTGCAACACGACCATATTGTCCAGATCCACCAGACTGTTTTTTGTGTGTATAGTTAAATTCAGCACGTTGTGTAATAGACTCACGGTAAGCAACTTGAGGAGCTCCTGTTTCTACTTCACATTTATATTCACGTTTCATACGTTCAATATAAACTTCGAGGTGAAGTTCACCCATACCCTTAATAATAGTTTCATTAGATTCTGGATCAACAAATGTTTGAAATGTTGGGTCTTCTTTACAAAAACGGTTAAGAGCTTTTCCCATTTGATCAGCAGAAGTTTTATCTTTAGGAGAAATCTTAAGTGATATAACAGGATTAGGTACAAACATAGAAGTCATAGCATAATTTAATTTTGGATCACAAAAAGTATCCCCAGAAGCACAATCTATACCAAATAATGCAACGATATCTCCAGGAACTCCTTCTGTAATGTCTTCCATCGAGTTTGAGTTCATACGTACAAGACGTCCAACCTTAAACTTCTTTTGGGCACGGGTATTAAAAAGCTCGCCACCTTTTTTAAGAGTTCCTTGATAGACACGAACATACGTTAATTGGCCATATTGTCCATCTTCGAGTTTAAATCCAAGGGCGACAACAGGATCTGTATCGTTACAAGTTAATGTAACAGGAGCTTCGTTATTATCTATATCTAAAGCTGTGTTGGTTACTTCGCTAGGATTAGGAAGGTATTTAACGACAGCATCAAGAATAGGCTGAATACCTTTATTTTTATAAGCAGATCCTAAGAAAACACCAACAAATTGTTCTGCAATTGTAGCTTTTCGGATTGCTTTATTTAAAAGTTCTTCAGTTACATTATCATCCATCATTGCTTCCATAAGTTCGTCATCGAACATAGAAACAGCATCTAGTAATTCTTCTCGATATTGTTCAGCTTTTTCTTGTAAGTGAGAAGGAATTTCTGCATAGCGAATATTTTCACCATTGTCACCATCAAAGTAAACAGCTTTCATTGTTACTAAGTCAACAACACCTTCTAGTTTGTCTTCTAAACCAATAGGTAATTGCATCATGTGTGCATTTAAGGCAAGTTTGTCACCTAACTGTTTACATACTTTTAATGGGTTAGCACCCATACGGTCACATTTGTTAATGAAAGCGATTCGTGGAACATGATATCGTTTTAACTGACGGTCAACAGTAATTGACTGTGATTGAACACCAGCAACAGAATCTAAGATAAGAATTGCTCCATCAAGTACGCGAAGTGCTCTTTCTACCTCAACGGTAAAGTCTACGTGACCTGGAGTATCAATTACGTTAATTATTGTTCCTTGCCAGTTAATCTGGGTAGAAGCTGACTGGATAGTTATACCGCGTTCGCGTTCCAGTTCCATGTTATCCATTACAGCACCAACACCATCTTTACCACGTACTTCGTGGATTGCGTGAATTTTATCGCAATAAAAAAGAAGGCGTTCTGACAGGGTTGTTTTTCCCGAGTCAATGTGGGCACTGATACCGATATTCCTCATTTTGGAAATATCTGTACTCATATTAGTTACCTCTCAACTATGAATTATGCAAAATTTGCAAAGATTTGCACTATATAATCAATCAACGCATTTTACAGGAAAATTCGGTGCTGTGCAAGGGGTGTTCTTTTTTATTATTTGATATATGTATTTTAATGAAATTTCTAATTTCTTTTTTTGATTTATTTGTGCACTCATTGTTAGTCCTAAGATATTCTTTACCTTTGTTGCTATTTCCCACCCTTTTAAAGTTTCATCTGCTATAATACAGTTTGCATTTATTTCAAAAAAATCAGTCTGAAATTTAAGCGAATATTCTTGTCCAAGAATTGTAAAGATTGATGAAGATTCCACTTCTAAGGATGCACAAGGACTAAAAGTAAAATAAGCAAATTTAAACTCTGAACTTGAACTGAAAGATGTTGTTGTTTCGCTTATAAAGGTTGGTTTGTAGTCTGGAGCTAGTTTTAAATCCTTTATTTGTGCACTAAGTTTAAATGTTTGATCTTTTTTATTTAATATAATACCACCAGAAAATGATATAAATGAATTCATAGGCTCCATTCTCGAAGCAAGTATGGAATTTATATTGTTAAATGAATTTGTATAATATGTTTTAGGTTTTATACTAAGATTAGCAGTTGTATTTATAATAATATATTCAAATCCTGTTTTATCTTGATGTAAAAGTGGTATCTGAATTTGTGGTTGTATTGAGCTATCAAGGGTTGTTGTTTGAGGTTTTGCATCTGATCCCATAAATCCATAATCGCAAGAAAATAAATGAGCCGAGATGCCTCCAAATGGGCTTTTAAATCTTGCCTCAACACGAAAAAGGCCTTTTGTTTTATAGTCAATTTGTTCTGCAAGAGTTCCTCCTGCATAAAATTGAAAACAAGTTGGTTCGTATGCTGTTTTGCTATAAAACAGTTTTTTATATGATGTTTCAGCAGAAATAGCTGTACATGATTCTTGTTTGACAATTGGAAAATCTGTATACCAACTTGTCTCTAGAGAGGAATCTATTTGATACTTTTGTATAGCTGTAACAAAAGACAAGTCTTGTGAATGAAATCTTAGTGGTAATGAAAAGACAACGCTGCTAGCAGGAAATAATTCTGTAGACTTATTCTCTTGTAATTGAGTAAAAAAAATTAATGCAGAAGAGCCTATATTAAACTGTGTAGAAAAGGCAATATCTTGTTCTTCTGTATTCGCATCAGAAGGGTAGTTTAACTTATAAGATGCGGTGTAAGGTTCTCTAAAACATAATGGATCTGAAAAATTTCTGATAGAAGGTTTTGCACGTGATAAAATTTCACCTTGTGTAATTGTTCCACAATCAATTTGCAGCCATTTAAATAAATTTTCGTTTATTGACCAGGTAATTGGAGGTCTAGACAGGCTTTCCCAGCTAGTATAAGTTCTAGTTTGAATTTTGGGTGCTGAGAAAAGAAAACCTGTCGTAATTAAAAAAGAAGGTATGAGTGTCATATCTTCTTTATGCATGTTTGGATGCTAAATTTTGTTTTTTTTATAGATTGTTTTTTTTAATTACTAGAAGGAATTGCTGAATTTGTAACATAACTTTGTGTTTTTGCAAACTCATCAACAAGTTTAATCCTTTTATTCCAATACTCAGCTTCACTTTTAGTTGTGTATGGGCCGACACGCAATCGGTAATAGGTTGTTCCATCTTTACTAGAATAGGTAAAGACTTCACCAGGAATTTCTTCTGCTAAAAGTGTATCACGTGCTTTTTCTGCATTTATTTTATTTGTATACGAAGCAGCTTGAACCCAAAATGAGTTAACAACTTTTTTTACTGGTGTTTTAGTTTCTGCTTTTTTTGTAACAGAACTTGAAGTAACTTGCGATTTTACAGTTGTTTGTTTGGGTTCTTCTTTTTTTACAACAACAATTTTCTTTGTGCTTGAGTTTTCTGTTTTTTGAGTATCTTGTTCTTGTTTGTTCGAAAGATCTATGGTTGTAGAACCTGGTGTATTAGTTGTTTGTGTTACAGACGTTGCATTTTCTGTAACATTTTGTTTTGTTGTAGGTTCTTTTGTATTAAAGTTAGTTAAAGTTGTTCCGTCATTTGCAATAACAGTAGTATTTGATGAATATACAGTAAGGTCTTTTGTGTTTATAGGTTTAGACTCTGTATCTGTCTCGGATGCATTTTCTGTATCTATAGTTTTTGTTACTGAATTTGTTTGTTCGCTCAGTGATGGTTGTGATTTATTTAGATCCTGTAAACTTTCTACCGTATTTTGTGTATTTGTTTGTTCTTGATTCCATGTTTTTGGTTCGAGGGAAGATACAACAGATTTGTTCTCTTTTGCTGGTGAATAGAGTATTAGCGCACCGCCGAGAACCGCAAGCAAAAAAATTCCTACTGCTGCAACTATCCACAATATCCCTTTTTGTTCCATATTAAACATCCTTTATTACAGTACTGAAAGAACTTTCTCAAGATTTTTTTCAAGTTCTTTTAATGAACCGTAGTTTCTTACCTTATAAGTATCGGAATTTTTAGTTACATATTTAGAAAATAATTTTCGTTGTGATAAAAATCTTTTAGCAATATGAATAAGAGAAAAATTATCCCGTTTTCTAGCTCGTTTTAAACGAGTACAAAAAGGAGCTGTTATAAATAAAATAGCTTTACACTGATTTATAGCAGAAACTTTATATAAAACAGTCGCGTTAATTATTATGTCTTGTGTTGAATGCTCAGTTATAAATTTATGAATTAATGTGTCTACTATTGGGTGTATTATAGCTTCTTGAGCTGCTAAGTTTTTTTTGGTTTTAAACACGAGAGGGGCAAGTTTTTGTCGATTAATAGTTCCGTCATTATTTAGTATTTGTGATCCGAAATAATCGATAATTTGAGGTTTAGCAATTTCTATAGCTTCATGGGCTAAAACGTCGGCATCTACACATGCAAATCCTTTTGAAGAAAGAATATCACAAGCAGCATTTTTGCCTGCAGCCATTGGGCCGGTTAATCCAAAAATTGTTTGCATTAGTGGAACTCTCCCCATCGTTTACCACTTTCGACAGAAACGCGTAATGGAACAATAAGTTTTATTACATTTTCCATTGTCTTTTTTAAAAGGGCAGAAACAGCAACTGCATCTTGTTGGTCACATTCTATGATAAGTTCATCGTGAACTTGTAAGAGTATTCGAGCTGAGGGGAAAGAGGTTAAAAGAGCAGCGTCAACATCAATCATTGATTGTTTTACAATGTCGGCAGCAGATCCTTGAATTGGAGTGTTTATTGCAACTCTCTCTGCTCCTGCTTGAACCATTTTATTTTTACTATTTATACCTGTAATAATTCTTTTACGTCCCATAATGGTAGAAACAAAACCTGTGTTTCGAGCCGATTCTGCTATTTCGTTCATAAATTGGCGCACACCAGAATATGTTGAAAAATATTGGTTAATAAATTCTTGAGCTTGGGTACGAGGAATTCCGAGAGAGTTCGAAAGTCTAAATGCACTCATTCCGTACATTACACCAAAATTTATTGTTTTTGCTGCTCGTCTTTCATCAGCGGTAACCTCATCAAGATTCTCATGTTCGAAAATTAGTGCAGCTGTAGATTTGTGGACGTCTGTTCCTGTATTAAAGGCATTGCATAAGTTTTTATCTTTTGATAAATGTGCAAGAAGTACTAATTCGATTTGCGAGTAATCTGCCGAAACAAGAAAGCGACCTTCTGGAGCGACAAAAGCTTTTCTAATACGTCTTCCTGATTCTTCTCTTACAGGAATATTTTGCAAGTTAGGATCGCGACTAGAAAGGCGGCCTGTAGCAGCTCCAGTCTGAACAAAACTAGTATGTATTCGACCTTTTCTGTCAGCTAAGAGTGGTAGAGTGTCTACATAGGTGCTTTTTAATTTAGCTTTACCACGATAAGAAAGTATCATTTGAGGAACAACGTCGTATAAAGCTAAATTTTCGAGAACACTTGTGTCTGTCGAATAGCCAGTTTTTGTTTTTTTGCCTGTTTTTAATCCACGTTCTTCAAACAATACTGTTTGAAGCTGTTTTGGGGAGGAAATGTTAAATTCGTGACCAACTTCTTTATAGATTTTCTTTTCGAGGTTGTCTAGTTCTTCTGCTAATTCGTCTGAATACTCATCGAGTTCTTTAGAAAGAATCTGAATCCCTTCGATTTCCATTTTAGTAAGAATGGGCAATACTGGCATTTCGAGATTGTAAAATAATTTTTCAAGTTTTGCGGTTTTTAAGATTGGTTCATAATATTCCCATAGTTGAAAAGTAAAATCTGCGTCTTCTGCTGCATATTTAAAAGCTGTATCGAGAGGAACGTCCATAAAGGTTCCTTTTTTGGGAACAATATCAGAAAACTCTGTTCCTTTTAATCCTATTTTTGATTCGCATAATGATTCGAGTGAAAATTTATTGCGATCTGGTTGTATAAGCCATGCGGCAACCATTGTGTCAATAATTTGTGCAGGAACAAAAAAAGTAGAGTTAGTATTTAATTCTGATTGTTTGTTTTTTTGTATGTTAACAATATGATTCCAAAGGCCATTAGCGTATAAGACTTTTAGATCATATTTACCGTTATGCATAATAATACGCATGTTAGGATTGCCAAAAATTCGTGCCAATTGCGTAAAAGCATCATCCTTTTTGATAAGGGTGTCTGCTAAAAGCGTATCTGTTACTTGGAGAGGTATGTAAATACCTGTTCCTGCTTGCATGCTCAGTGAAAATCCTGCTATGTGTGAATTAAGCGCTGTAAGACTATCTGTTTCTGTATCGAAGGCACAAATGCCATTATCTAGAACTTTTGTAATATACGAAGAAAGTTCATCGATTGTTGTGATTAGTTGATAATTTTGTAAAGAGGGATTTGCAATAACTTTTTGAGAAGTAGAATCTGTTGCCCAATCTGGAATATCTTTTGTTTCTGCTTTTAAAGAAGGGGTTGTATTGTCTTTAGTTGTCGTATTATTAACAGTGTAGCTTGCATATTGTTTTGCAACTGCTGGAACACCGGCTTCTTTGAGTAATTCAGAAGCTTTTTTGTAATTTGGAGTAATATAAAAATTAGTGCAGTCTGTTTCTACTGGAACGTCATGTCGTAATTGTACTAGACTTCGTGAGAAATAGGCATTTTCTTTGTCGTTTCTAATTTTATTACCCATTGCTCCCTTTATCTCATCAGCATGTGCGTAAATGCCGTCTAAATCACCATATTGTGTTATTAATTTTTGTGCAGTTTTTTTACCACAGCCTTTTACACCGGGAATATTGTCTGCAGAGTCTCCTTGAAGTGCTAGCATATCTAACATTTTGAGTGGTTCAACACCCCATTCTTCTATAACGCTATTGTAGTCAATTGCAGTCCATCCAGCAGTTTTATCTGGTTTAAGCATTATAGTGGTCTCGTTTACCAATTGCATAAGGTCTTTATCCCCGGACAGAATTCGAACAGGTCTACCTTCGTTATGTGCGCGTTCAGCTATAGTTGCAATAACGTCATCGGCTTCAAATCCGTCTTTTCGTATTACCGGAATGCCAAGCGTAGAGAGAATTTTTTCGATAATTGGGACTTGTTCATGTAAGTCTTCTGGTGTTTTTGCACGGTTTGCTTTATATTCTTTATACATTTCGTGTCTAAAGGTTGGGGTGCGAGAATCAAAGGCAGCTACAATACATTGAGGGTTATAGTCTCTTAATATATTATAAAAGTTGCGAAAAAAACCAAAAATGGCAGAAACGTTTTCGCCTTTATCGTTTATGAGTGGTCGGTTTATAAATGCAAAATATGCACGGTAAATGAGCCCGTAAGAATCGAGTATATAAAGTGTGTTATCAGTTTTTTTTTCATTAGAATTGGTCATTCACTGATTGTACCATAAAATTAAGGAGTTTGGGAAATGTAATTAAAAAACATTTCCCAATAATTTAACACTCCACGCTAATACGTTTTGCAGTTTGCTCTGATTTTGAATAGACTGATTTTTTGTTCTTGTATGGATTTTTAAAACCTTTTATTTGGGTTCTTATTGTAACAATATGACTTTTTAATAATTCACGGTTTTTATTGTTCTGTTCAAGTACTTGATTTTGCAATTTTGTAAGGTCTGCTTTGAGCTCAGGGATATCTGTGCTATTTGTTTCGTGGCTCATTGCTTCAATTGGTGTTATGACTTTTTGTAAATTCTTAATATTTCCAACAATCTCTTGTTCCAACTGACTATGGGCAAGAAGTTCTTCTGAATTTGGAGCTTCTTTTTGCTCAAGAGTATCAGCTTGTTTTTCAAGCACTTCTAAATAGTCTCTAAATTTTTGTCTTTGCTGAACAAGCAATGTTCGCAGCCGAGTGAGAATAGCAATTCTTTCAGTAAGTTCTTCTTCGCTTAACTCTTTTTTCCCCATAAATAGCTCCTCTATCCGTTAATATCGATGTTTGGATGAGTGTTCGGAGCAGGGACATTTGTTTGAGTAGAAATAGTTACCCATGTTTCTCGTAAACTATCCATCATAGTGCGTATATCGTTTATTTTTTTGCTATCTTTATTTATACTTGCTGACATGAGTGTTTGATTAAAAAAAACATATAAGTTCATAAGGTTTTTTGCAATTTCACCACCTCTTTCCATATCAAGTGAAACCATGAGTTCGGTTAAAATTTCTTGTGTTTTTGTAAGATGTTTATGCATCTTTTCTATAGATGAGATTGGAAGTTTTCCATCAGCTTCGAATAAATCTAGTGCGTTATCAAGTTGTCTTACCGCTTCTGTATAAAGCATAACAACTAATTTCCCTTGACTTGCTGTTTTAACACCTGTTTCTTTGTACGCATTAAATGATTGTGTGTATGTCATTTGTTATCTCCCTAAAAAATATTGCTATTTAGTTTACCTATCGGAACCTAAAAAATAAATATAAGTGTTTTTTTGTTAGTTGGCTGTATAATAAAGTAGTTTTACATTATATAATATACCGTAAAGTTTTATATAAAAAGATGTTTATATTTAAAATATTCTTTTTTCTCGACTAATTTAATGATTTTTACTATATTAATAAGAACTAGTATTATTCACGATTTGCGGAGGTTAGCTATTGAGCGTTCAAAACGATAATAACGATAATAACGACAAAAACAATAACAACGACAAAAAAGACAATGATCCATTCAATTTCTTTAAATTATCGAACGAGCCTGGAAATAATAAAGGTTCAGGAAATTTTAAAAAACCAAATATTCCTTTTTGGGTAATTTTACTTGTTTTACTTGTTGTAACTGCTGCTGTTAATTGGTTTGTAATGGCAAAGCCAAATAATTCTATTGAATTTTCACAATTTAAAGAACTCATAAAAAGTGGTGACATAGTAAGTGTTGAGCTTGGTTCGGATTATTTTACAGGGTATGGACCATCAACGGGAGCTGTAAGCTCTAATACAAATTCAAATTATTTATTTTCATCATCAGCAACAAATTCACGATTGGAATATAAAACTGTAGCAATATTAACAGAAGATTTTTTGAAGTTTTTAGATGAAAATGAAGTTTCATATACGGCTATTGCTAAGCGTAATAATTATTTTTTAGACTTTTTGCTAACATGGATATTACCTTTTGCTTTACTTTTTCTCCTCTGGCGTTGGATGTTTAAGAAAATGGGCAGTGGCGGCATGGGCGGCATGGGTGGAAGCATCTTTGGTGCAGGAAGCAATAAAAATGTTGCTGTAGAAGAAGGTAAAGTAACCACCCGATTTAAAGATGTTGCAGGTGTCGATGAAGCAAAAGAAGAGCTTGAGGAAGTCGTCGACTTTTTAAAATTTCCTAAAAAATATACCGATATTGGTGGTAAAATTCCAAAAGGTGTTCTTTTAGTTGGTCCTCCTGGAACAGGTAAAACATTACTTGCACGAGCAGTTGCTGGTGAAGCTGGAGTTCCTTTCTTTAGGATTTCTGGTTCTGACTTTGTAGAGATGTTCGTTGGTGTAGGTGCTTCTCGGGTAAGGGATTTATTTAAACAAGCTCGAGCAAAAGCTCCGTGTATTGTATTTATTGATGAGTTAGATGCAATCGGTAAGTCACGAATGAACTCTGTTGGTGGGGGTGGAAATGATGAGCGTGAGCAAACCCTTAATCAGTTACTTGTAGAAATGGATGGATTTGATGGACAGTCTGGACTTATCTTATTGGCTGCTACAAATAGACCTGATGTTTTAGATCCAGCGTTGTTAAGACCTGGACGTTTTGATCGCCAAGTTTCTGTTGATAGACCTGATGTAAAAGGTCGAGAAGAAATCTTAAAAATCCATTCTGAAAATGTTAAAATGGGTAGTGATGTAGATATAAGCGCTATTGCAAAAACAACAGTTGGGTTTTCTGGTGCCGATTTAGCAAATATTGTAAACGAAGCTGCTTTATTAGCGGTTCGTGCGGGACGCCAATTGGTAAGTATGGCAGATTTTGATGAAGCTGTAGAAAAAACTATTGCGGGGCTCCAGAAGAAAAGTCGTGTAATTAGAGAGGACGAGAGAAAAACTGTTGCGTATCATGAGACAGGGCATGCTCTTACTGCTGCTTTTACAAAAGGTGCTGATCCTGTACATAAAATATCGATTATTCCTCGAGGTATAGGTGCTTTAGGGTATACCCTTCAGATGCCTGAAGACGATAAATTCCTTCGGACAAAAACTGAACTTTTAGGTGAAATTGATGTGTTACTTGGTGGTCGAGCTGCTGAAGAGCTTACTTTTAAAGAAGTTTCAACTGGAGCGTCAAATGACTTACAACGAGCAACAGATATAGCACGAAAAATTCTTACAGATTATGGTATGAGCGAAAAATTTGAAAATGTAGTGCTTTCGAAGCGAGGAAGTGGTTATGGTAGCGAGGAACCTAATCTTGTACGTGAATATGCAGAATCTACGCAAGAATATATTGATGGTCAATTAGCTTCTATCATAGCTAAAAGATATGTAGAAGTAAAAAAACTGTTAACAGAGAAACACTCATTATTGGAATATATTGCAAATCGATTATTGAGTAAAGAAATTATTGATCAAAAAGAATTTGAAGAAATAATTAAAGCTCAAGGTCATTTAGCTGTAATTGCTGAATCAAAAGTAGCAACTGATGGATTGAACCTTCCAGAATAAAAAAAAGCTATCTTGACCCATAGACCTCATTTACTTTATGATAGTGAATGAGGTTTTTATATGAAAAAATGTTTGCTTTGTATTTTCCTAGCTTGTTTTACTTTAGTGATGGGTACCGCACAGAGTACTATATTAACAGCGAGTGCTTTTTTTAGAGAAATTTCTGATAATTATCAAACAATAAATGATTATGAAGCTTTAATTAAAATAACTGCAAATGATGAAAATATGGAAGGCTCCGTTTCTTTTAAACGGCCTAATCTTCTTAGGATAGATTTTACTAATCCAGATACTCAAGTAATATGTTATAATGGAGATTTGCTTACTATCTATTTACCGGGGGCTCACGCAATTTTGAACCAAACTGTTCAATCTGATGATAGTACTAGTAATGGGACAAGCCTAGCTACTCCAAATGGACTTACGCTTATGAGTCGCTATTACTCTGTAGCGTATGAAACAGGACAAGATGCGGTTCCATTAGAAGACGGGTCTGACGAAAAAGTTATTAAACTGGTTCTTTCTAGAAAATCTTCGTCAGAAGGGTTTAGAATTATTCGCTTGTCGATAAATCCGGAAACAAAATTGATTCGTCGTGTTGAAGCTACAACAACAAAAAATGAAATATTTATTTTTGATTTTACAGAATATGCACTAAATCAAGACATCCCGGATACTCGGTTTGTATATGATGCGCCGTCTTCTGCAAACAATTATAATAATTTTCTCTATTCAGAATAGGACATAAATAATGGAAAGTTTTGGCAATATTTTAAAAGAAGCTCGGGAATCAAAAAATCTTAGTATAGAAACGGTTGTTAGGGAAACATCAATCTCAAAGCAATACATAGAAGCACTTGAAAATGAAGATATTGATATTTTTCCAGGACACACGTATGTAATAGGGTTTATTAGAACTTATGGGGATTATTTAGACATAGATTCTTCTCATTTAATTCGTTTGTTTCAAGCAAAAATAATCCAAGAAGCTCCTATTCCAGAAAAACTTATTGTCAAAAAACGTCAAATAAGCATAAAAGAAATTCTTTTAATTATTTTAGGTGGGCTAGCAATACTTGCTGGAATAATATGTTTATTTGTTTTTGTAATTTTTGCAACCCCAAAAGACGATGGTATAACTACTGTTGATATTACAAATAAAGATCCTTTAGCTATAGAACTTTCTTCTACTCCATTAGAAACCAGATTGTATAAAGGTGATATTATTAGAGTTCCATTGCTTTCTGAAACTATCGATTTAACTGTTAGTGGCACACTTTCTGTTCTTTCTTTAGATACTCCAATTGGTGTACAGTTTATTGAATTGGGAGAAGAACTTGAATTGGATATCGATGGTAAAAAAGGGACAGATATTGTTGTGTTCCTTTCAGATATTTCAAAAACAGATGCAGATCGGGGTGTTGAAGTTAGAATGTGGATTGCAAATAAAATTACAGAGGCTAATCCTTCTAGTGAGGTTGACGAGACAGAAATACTCTCAGAAACTGAAGCTGCAAAATTGACAAAATCTGACCAATTTGTAATTTTTACTGATGACAGAGCTTATCCATTTTCTCTTAAAATTATATTCCGTGGGCCATGTTTATTCCGTTCTAAAGTGGATAGAGATGATGCAGTCGAAAATTATTTTACAAGTGGATCTTCCAAGACAATTACTGCCAATAATGGTGTAAAATTATGGATGTCAAATTCTAATGCTGTTACTATTCAAGTTATTGCAGATGGAAAATATGTGGATCTTGATATTGGACGTCCTGGACAAGTAAGTGTTAAGGAAATTTCTTGGATAAAGGATTCTGCTGCAGTTTATAAGTTAGTAGAATATGAAGTTGACTAAACAAAAGTTTTGTGCGTTCGTGGTTATTATTAAAAGTGTTGTAATTAATTTTATAACCAGAGAGGTTTGAAGTGAAGACGTTTTTTTTAGATGAGCATGGGTGTTCAAAAAATCAAGTAGATGCAGAAATACTTATTTCGCGGCTTCAAAAACTCGGGATGAAAAAAGTCTTACAACCAGAAGATGCAGAATTAATAGTTATTAATACGTGTGGTTTTATTGAAAGTGCAAAAAAAGAAAGCTTAGATGCTCTTATGGATGCACGAGCAGCTTATCCCAATTCAAAAATTTTATTTTCTGGATGTCTGGCAGAACGTTACGCTGAAATGTTTGCAACTGATTTACCTGAAGCTGATGCTATTTTTGGTAATGGTGATTTAACAAAAATAGATGATGTAATTCATGCTTTAAATAATGGTGAGCGGCCTATAATAAAAACTCCTCAAGAAGGAGTCTGTTGTGGTGAACGCAATGAATTACTTAATTTTCCTGGTTCTGCTTATATTAAAATTACAGAAGGATGTAACAATTGTTGTAGTTTTTGTGCAATCCCTGTAATTCGAGGAGAATTACGTAGCCGACCTGTAAATGAAATAGTTGATGAGATAAAAGGTTTATTAAAACGTGGTGTATTTGAATTTAATCTAATTGGCCAGGATTTAGCTGCGTATGGGCGCGATGGTGTAAAACGTGGCGCAACAGGTGATTCTATTTTTTTAGAGGAACCTAGCCCTTTAAAACTTCTGCTCAAAAACATCTCTGCTATTGAGGGGGATTTTTGGGTACGGTTGCTTTATATTCATCCTGATCATTTTCCTAAAGATATACTTCCAGTAATAAAAGCTGATCATCGCATACTTCATTATTTTGATATACCTTTTCAAAGTGGTGATAACGATGTAATAAGATCTATGAATCGGGTTGGAACAGCAAAAGGATATAGCAATCTTGTAAAATTGTTGCGATCAGAATTAGCAGAACCGACTTCTCTATGTGTTCGACCAAAACTAGGGGCTGCAATACGGACTACTTTTTTATGTGGCTTTCCAGGAGAAACCGAAGAAGCTGCCAAAAACACTCAAGCTTTTTTGCAAGAAATAGAGCCAGATTGGTCAGGGTGTTTTACGTATAGTCTAGAAGAAGATACTGTAGCTTATACAATGCCAAATCCTGTTCCTGAAGCAATTGCAAATGAACGAGCAGAGAAATTACGCGAGTTACAAACTAAAATTACAACTGATAGACTTAAACGACATATTGGTAAGGAATACCGTGTGTTGATTGAAGAAATTATATTAGCACATTCAAAAGACGCAATAGATGATGATGGGAACGAATTAAAAGTGCCAGACGATAAGCAATCTGAAGAAGGTTTAGCGATTGGCAGAGCTTGGTTTCAAGCTCCTGATGTTGATGGAGCGTGTGTCGTTCGCTATGCGTTAGAAAATCCTAAAGAGGTTGCTGCCATAGTACCAGGTAAAACTGTTACGGTTAGAGTTGTAGCTGTCAGTGGTGTTGATTTAGATACTATTTTACTGGCATAATAATACAAATGGAATTAGAAAACTACCTTTCTGTCTTAAATTCACAACAACTTGAAGCCGTCAAACACGAAGGATCTCCGTTGCTTATTCTAGCAGGAGCTGGGTCTGGAAAAACAAGGGTAATTACTACAAAAATAGCTTATCTTATAAGTAAAAAAAACATTGATCCATATCGTATTTTGGCACTTACTTTTACTAAAAAAGCTGCAAATGAAATGGCTGAGCGGGCTCGTGATTTAGAGCCGCTTGCCGTAAAAACTCCTATAAGAACTTTTCATTCTTTTGGTGCTTGGTTTTTACGAAATCATTATGAAGAAGCTCAAATAGATAAAAATTTTACTGTTTATGATGATGACGACATGGTAACTCTTTTAACAAAAGCAATTCCTAGTATGGCAAAAAAACAAGCATCTTTAATAGCTCATCAAATTTCACTTTGTAAAGATTATTGTTTAACACCCGAATCTCCTGATTTGGTTAAATTGGTAAGTGATCCAGATTTTCCTAATTTGTATAAAGCGTATCAAAAGCGACTTCGAGAGACTGGTAATGTCGATTTTGGTGATTTAATTATGTTGCCTGTGTTAATTTTACAAAAAAATGAAGATGTAAGGCATCATATGTACAATCGTTTTCATGTTATCATGGTTGACGAATATCAAGATTCAAATGTTGCACAATTTCAATTAGTACAGCAACTTTGCGGACCTGATACATATGTAGGAGTTGTAGGAGATGATGACCAATCAATCTACAAATTTAGAGGTGCCGAAGTTCAGAATATTTTGACTTTTCAGGATCATTTTCCTGGTACAAAAATCATTAAACTTGAGAGTAATTATCGATCGACTTCACAAATATTAAAAATAGCAGACGATGTGGTTTCTCATAATAAGTCGAGATTAGGTAAAACTCTTGTTGCCGAAAGAGGTAATGGTAAAAGAGCAAAGCTTGTTTTTTTACCTAATCAAGACGATGAAACTGATTTTTGTGCCGAACTAATAGAGCAATCTCATAAAAAAGGCTGTCCATATTCAGATTGGGCAATTTTATACCGAACAAATGCGCAATCATTGGGATTTGAAACAGATTTCCTGCATCGGAAAATACCTTATACCGTTGTTGGATCGTTAAAATTTTATCAGCGAGAAGAGATTAAAGATGCTCTAGCCTGGTTATCTTTTATTGCAAATCCACGTGATGAAATTGCGTTTAGACGTATTATTAATAAGCCGGCTCGTGGTATAGGTGGAGTAACACAAGACAAAATTGTTGCTGTGTTGCGGAAAAAATTATTAATAGAAGAAGCTTCGGCTGAGTCAGAAACAACAAATGCAAATGCATATAATTTAATTGATAGTTGTTACGATGCACTAAACACCTTGTCTAAACGAGCTAATAAAAGTGTTCTTTTTTTTGTTGAGTTAGTTACAAATCTTGCAAAAAATCTTGATGAAAACTTAGCAAGTGCAAAAAATGTTCCAAATGCAGCTTTTGCTAAGACTGCTGGTGAAACATTGTTTGATGGAATGGATTTAAATGCGTCTCAAGCAGTGGGAAACGACGGAGAAAAACTATCTGGATTTATCGAAACTCTAGTAGAAAAAAGTGGTCTGGGAGAATATCATGCTTCACAAGATGAAATCTCTGGTACTCAACGAGTAGGTAACTTACAAGAGCTTTGTAACGCTGCTTCTTTGTATCCTTGTAATCGTGATGGACTCATTAGTTTTTTAGAACATATAGAATTGGATAGAACTCTAGAACTTGATGATGACGAAGTTTACGATGCTGTAACCTTAATTACTCTTCATAATACAAAAGGGCTTGAGTTCCCACGTGTTATTATTACAGGAATGGAAAAAGGAATTTTTCCTCGTAAAGACAAGACAGAGGATGAGCTGGAAGAGGAGCGACGTTTGTGTTATGTTGGAATTACTAGGGCTCGTGATGAATTGTACTTAACTTGTTGTGATAAACGGCGTATGTATGGTCGGACAGAGTCTATGGAACCAAGCCCTTTTTTACTCGAGATTGCTCCTGAATCCATTGATGTAATAGGGAATCAACCTAATTCTTTTAAACGATATAGGAAGGCATTAGCAAATAATAATACTCAGATTTTAAATTCACAAAATGCAGAGTTAGCAGAAAAATGGCACAAAAGTGTTCGTGTTTACCATGACGATTATGGATATGGTGCAATATTAAATGCAAAAGAAACTGAAGGAGAATTTGTTATAACTGTTCAGTTTGAAACAGGGGCAGTCAAACACTTTATGCCTGAATATCAAGCTCATAGTCTAATGATTTGTAAGGAATAATGTAAAAAAAATACTGCAGTTAGTAAAACTGCAGTATTTTTTTTCAGCGAGTTTGAAAGCCGAAAAGGTAATCAAACTCGTTGCGAATAAAACTTATGTACTAAGTTTTATAGTTCGCGATAGCAAAGCCACCAATCTTTCATTTTGTATTCGCCCTTTGCAACGGCTGCTTTTCGCTCTTCTACTTGAGCTTCGCTAGCTGCTGGTGGAATAATTACCATGTTTTTCCCTAAATACTCGTTGTTAGGGAAGTTTTCAGGAGCGGCTACTTTGTTTTTATCAGAAACTTGAAGTGCATATAAAGCTCTAAGTACTTCATCAACATTTCTACCAACTTCTTGTGGATAATAAAGCATTATTCTAAGTAGACCTTTAGGATCAACAATAAAAACGGCTCTAACAGTGTTAGTTCCTTTGCTTTCATGTAGCATACCAAGTTTTTTTGCTAAAATTCCTAATTCATCAGCAATAATAGGAAAAGGAACTTTTACTCCTGCATTATCATTAATCCATTCTGCCCATTTAAGATGTGATTGGACTTGATCAACTGAAAGTCCTACAAGTTCAGCATTTAAGGCTTTAAATTTTTCTGCTTTTTTACTAAAAGCAATAAATTCAGTTGTACATACAGGAGTAAAATCTCCTGGATGACTAAAAAGTACAAACCATTTACCGTTGTAATCATCTGGTAAGTGAATTTTCCCATGTGTTGTATTTACTGTGATGTCTGGGAATCTGTCTCCTAAACCCGGTACAACGACCCCTTTTGTTGTTTCTTCTTGCATATAATGCCTCCTTTTCTAGCATTTTATAATTTTTATTAGTTTTAACTAACTCTATAATTGAGTATATCACAGCTTTTGATATTTTTAAGTGATAATGTTACATAAAAGAGAGTATATAAAAAGTCATTCAAAAAAAGCTTTCTGTATGTTCTATCATTGCATAAACCCTCTCAATTCGCTAAAATGATTCACTATGAATAGTAAAAAACGAACAATAGATGATAATACGTTAAGCCAGCTTTTAGAGTTGTCGCGCCTTTCTTCTGATGCTACCGATCAGAAGACACTTAAAAGTCAAGTTGATCAGATTGTAGAGTATTTTGGAATCCTTTCAGAATTTGATGACAGTGAAAATCCCTATGATGCGTATCCTTCTACAGCGGTAGAAAATCTTCGTAATGACGAAGTAGTGAAAGGACTTGATATTCCGGATGTTAAAAAAGTAACGCCTGAGTTTATGGACGGATATTTCCGTGTACCAAAAGTTCTTGGAGAAGGGGCATAGTTTACATGATACAATATACAATTTCAGAATGTCAAAAAGCTCTTAAAAATGGAGAGGTATCTTCTGTTCAGCTTGTTGAAAGTACAAAAGCATGGTTTGTTTCTGATAAAGATAAAAAAATTCCATTAAATGGTTTTTTAGAAGTGTATGAAGATGCATTAGAAAGTGCCAAAAAGGCTGATGAAGAGTTTTCAGCTGCTAAAGCTAAAGGTGCTGGTGAACTTGCTACCTTATTAGAAAAAAAACCGTTATTGGGTATCCCGTTTGCGGTAAAAGATAATATGTCTGTTAAAGGCGAAAAACTTACTTGTGCAAGTAAAATCTTACAAGGGTATGTAGCTCCTTATAATGCAACTGTTGTGCAACGTTTGTGTGATGCAGGTGCTATTCCTGTTGGTCGTTGTAATCAAGATGAATTTGCAATGGGATCGTCTACAGAGTATTCTGCTTACGGAGCAACCCGAAATCCGGTAAATCGTGAATGTGTTTCAGGTGGTTCGTCAGGTGGTTCTGCTGCTGTTGTTGCCTCAAATCTTGTTCCATTTGCACTTGGTACTGAAACTGGTGGTTCTGTTCGTTTACCAGCTTCATACTGTGGTTTATATGGCTTAAAGCCAAGTTATGGTATCTTAAGCCGTTGGGGTATAGTTGCTTTTGGATCTTCTTTAGATCAAGTTGGTATTTTAGCTCACTCTCCAAAAGATATTGCTCTTCCTTTAGGTATTATGAGTGGTGAAGATTTTTACGATGATACTTCAGTAGAAAATCCTTCTAAAGAAGATTTACTACAAACAGCTCAAAAAGGTCTAGAAGCATATACTGATACAGATTTTTCAAAATTAAAAGTAGCAATTCCACGTCAGTTTCTCGAAGCAAAAGGGTTAGATGACGATGTTGCGGCAGTTTTTCAGAATGTTCAAGACTGGCTTAAAGCCAAAGGTGCTACAATAGAAATTGTGGATCTTCCTATTTTAGATGCTTCTATTGCTTGTTATTATGTAATTGCGTTATCGGAAGCTGCAAGTAATTTAAGTCGCTTTGATGGTATTAGATATGGAAAAAGAGTCGATCCAGAAGATGGGTATGACGCTTTATACGTAGCTACTCGAAGTGATGGCTTTGGTCCAGAAGTAAAACGAAGAATTGTTATTGGTAATTATGTTTTATCAGAACAATTTTCGGGTAATACATACAAAAAGGCAATGAGTGTTAGAGCTCGTATGCAACGCGAAGTTGCAGCTTTATATAAAAAATACGATATAGTTGTTTGTCCAACTTGCCCAACACCAGCTTTTAAGCTTGGTCAAAAGGTAGATGATCCTATGGCTATGTATTTGTCAGATATTTATACGATTTTTGTAAATTTAAGTCGAACAACTTCATTAAGTATTCCAGCAGGAGTAACAAAAGACGGTCTACCTGTTGGTATTCAATTTGCAGGGCCTATGTTTGGAGAAAAAAAATTGCTCTCGCTTGCACAAGCTTGGGACGAAGCTCATCCAAATTGCGGTATTCCGCTTGAGAATGAAAAAAGCATTCTTACATCTGCAAAGGAAGGCAACTAGTATGGCAATCGAAAAATTTAGAGTAGTTATTGGATGCGAAATACACTGTCAATTAACAACAAAAACTAAGGCTTTTTGTGCTTGCGAAAATCGCTATGGTGGAATACCAAATACGAGGGTTTGTCCGGTTTGTTTAGGACTCCCTGGTGCTATGCCTCGGGTAAGTAAAGGGTATGTTGAAATGGGCGCAATTGCTGGAAAAGCCTTGCATTGTGATATTGCTCATTTTACTAAATTTGACCGAAAACATTATTTTTATCCCGATTTAGCTAAAGGGTATCAAATTACCCAATACGATATTCCTCTTTGTACAAACGGTTATATTGATATTCCTTACAGACATTTATCAGAAGAATCTCTTAAGGGTGGAAAGTATTATTATGATAAAACATTTGAGGGAAAAAATAGCGTTATAGACAATAAATATAAACGTATTCGTGTTGAGCGTATCCACCTCGAAGAAGATGTAGGTAAAAGTTTACATTTAGAGGGTAAGCATTCTTATATAGATTATAATCGTTGTGGAACTCCGCTTATAGAGATTGTAACTAAGCCAGATATGAACTCTCCTGAAGAGGCTGCACTTTTTATGCAATCTGCGCAAGAAATATTGCGATATGTAAATGTTACTAATGGTAATCTCGAAGAAGGAAATATGCGCTGTGATGCAAATATTAACCTTACTGTTTGGGAAGATGGAAAAGAGTATCATACTCCAATAAGTGAAATTAAAAATCTTAACTCTTTTAGAGCAATAAAAGATGCTTGTAGCTACGAAATTACTCGTCAATTAAAAGAGTTTGAAGAAGACAGACAAGAGTTTAGCCCTTATTTTAAAAACACCATGAATTGGGACGAAGTTTCTGGTACTACAAATATTATGCGTACAAAAGATTCTCTTCTTGATTATAGATTTGTTGTAGAACCTGATATTAAACCGTTTACTGTTTCTGATGAGTTTATACAAAAAGCGGCAGATCAAGTTGGTGAGTTGCCTGAACCTAAAAGAGAGCGCTTTAAAAAAGAATATAATCTTTCTGACTTTGATGCAGAAACCTTAACGTCAACTCGTGCTTTAGCCTTGTGGTTTGAGCAAACAGCAGCAAAATCTAAAAATGTTAAGAAAGCTGCTAACTGGATTTTAGCTGAACTTTTGGGTGTCTTAAATGCTAAAAATCAGACAATCGAAGAAATTGACCTGACTCCTGATCATATTGCAGAATTAGTTAATGCTGTTGAAGATGGCACTATTTCTGGTAAACAGGCAAAAGAAGTTTTTGCTCAAATGGTAGAAACAAATGAAATGCCTTCTGTGATTATTAAAGAAAAAGGGATGGAGCAAGTAACAGATACCGGTGCAATTGAATCTGTTGTAAATGAAGTTATAACAGAAAATCCACAAGCTGTTAAAGATTTTAAAGGTGGTAAAACACACGTAGTTGGCTGGATGATGGGCCAAGTTATGAAAAAATCTCATGGTAAAGCAAACCCTAAACTTGCAACAGAACTAATACAAAAAAAACTTAAAGAATTATAGAGCATTACGAGCAATCAAGGTTTTTAGAATTTTTGATTGCTCTTGATACGGAGTAGTATGAATAATATAGATTGGTTTAATACAGAATTTGTAAAACGCTATGGCTCTGTAAAAAGAGCACGAGGTTGCTACTGGTACACAGAAAAAGGGGTGCGGCTTGTCGATTTATGGCAAGAAGATGGGCGCGCTATTTTAGGCTGGGGAGCGTGTAATTCTAAAGCTTTTGAAGTATTAAAAAATACTATTTCGCGAGGTCAAACGGGCAGTTTTCCAACTGATTATTCTAAACGATTTTCAAAAGCTGTATTACAACTTGTAAATACAAACTGTACTAATGAAATTTTGGCTTCTAATTATCAATATGTTAGCCTTACAACAGATTATTCATCGCTAAAAGATTTACCTGTGTGGCGCCCATGGTTAGGAGTATCTGTTCATGATTGTAGTAATCTTAGTGCGTTTAATATGATTGCACTTACAAATGCTTCTGAAATTGTTGTTCAAATTCCTTTTGCATGGACTGAAAATGTGTATGTTATTGCAAGTGTAAAAAAAATTGAAAGGGACTCTTTCCCTGTATCTGGGGCATATCTAGCAGCTGCCACGAGGGCTATTTATTCATTAATTGCAGAACAAAAAAAACGCAAAGAAAATGATTTTAAACGATTTGACAGTTCTTTAAAAAAGTATTTTTCTCGAAAAGGGCCATATCTGGTGCCCTGCATAAAAGAATACAAAGATTTTGTATTGCATTGCCTTGATTGTGGAATTGTAATAAATCCAAATAAGTCAAACTTTTCTATCGTTCCGTTTGGAGCTAATCCTGGGGATTTTAGAAAACTGGATAAGACTCCTTTTTGCAAATAGTAAGAAATTTATATAAAGTGGCGATATAATAAATGATATAAGGAAAAGTGCTGTATGCAAAATAGTGAACTCATATTATTTATAATAAAACTCGTTTTAGGTGGAATAGCTGCATTTTTAGCTATTTTATTGTGGTCAAAAACAAGAGACCCTGCTTGGATGTGTATAATAGGTGGAACTGTTATAGCTTATGCTGGAATAGTTGTTGATATGATGACAAGTTTGGGAATGATTTCTATTTATGGTATTCTTTTGGGAGGAATACCATTGTTAACTTTAGTTTTTTCTGTTGTGCCAACGATTTTTTATATTATAGGATTTATATTAATAATACTCCGTTCTAATAAATAGTTTATTAAAAAAAATTAAGAGTCAATTAAATACTTGACTCTTAATTCTTTTACTTAACTTTTAACTTATTTTTCATAGAGCCAACAAGCAATCTGATGATCTATTCCATTTTTGCCAACTTGTTTTAGTTGTGGTTGTTCCTTTTTACAACGATCAAAACGGTTAGGGCAACGATCATAAAAATAACAGCCTTTTCTTTGTTTTGTTGGAGAAGGTACATCTCCTTCTAAAATAATTCTTTGCCGTTTTTCTTCTATTTCTGGATCAGGAATTGGGGCTGCTGATAAGAGAGCCTTTGTATAGGGATGTAATGGATTTGCATATAGATCTTTATAATCACTTATCTCCATAATTTTTCCAAGGTACATAACAACAATCCTATCAGAAATGTATTTGATTACAGCTAAATCGTGTGCTATAAAGAGATACGTAAGACCCATTTCTTTTTGAACTTCTTTAAAAAGATTAAGAATTTGTGATTGAATTGAAACATCCAGTGCTGAAACAGGTTCGTCCGCAAGAATTAATTTAGGTTTAAGTGCAAGCGCACGAGCTATACCTATTCGCTGTCTTTGACCGCCAGAAAATTCATGAGGATATCGATTCTTAAAAAACTTAGATAGTCCAACACGTTCCATTAGATATTCTATGCGCTCATCAATTTCTGCTTCTGACATCGAAATTATTCCGCGTTGTTTATAGATTCTTAAAGGTTCTGAAATGATATTTCCTGTTGTCATTCGTGGATTTAGAGATGCATAAGGATCTTGAAAAACCATCTGCATATCTTTACGAGCTTTGAGTAAGTCATTTTTATTCATTTGGCAAAGGTCTTTGCCATCGAATATAACTTCTCCGTTAGTAGGTTTGTATAGTTGAGCTACTGCACGGGCAACTGTCGATTTACCACATCCTGACTCTCCTACGAGTCCGAGAGTTTCACCTGGTTTTATAGTAAAATTTACTCCATCTACTGCATAAACATAATTTTTAGTTTTATGAATTATACCAGAATTACCGGTATGAAAATGCATTTGTAAGTTTTTAACTTCAAGAAGATTTTCCATATTAGCTGTTCTCCTTAGAGGTATTCAAATTGGTTGGGATATTTCTTTCTGCAAGAGAACCGGCTTCTTCGGCTACAGATTTTAATTTCATAGCTTCATCAATATCAGATTTTTTTGCATAAAGCCAGCAACTGGCCGAGTGACCATTTTCAAATGTTGCTAGAGGTGGATATAATTTTTTACATACGGCCTTTGCATGTTCACACCGTGGAAAGAAAGGACAACAAGAAGGTAAGTCAATAACGTTAGGTGGTTGTCCAGGAATTGAGTAAAGTTCACCTTTATGTTCTTTATCTAAACGAGGAACTGATTTAATAAGACCTGTTGTGTATGGATGTTTTGAATCTGCAAAAATATCTTCTGTTCGACCTCGTTCTACAATTCTTCCCGCATACATAACGTTTATGTTATCACACATCCCTGCTACAACACCAAGAGAGTGAGTAATTAAAATTATAGAAGTTCCTAAACGTTTTGATAAATCTTGCATGAGTTCTAGGATTTGGGCTTGAATGGTAACATCGAGAGCTGAAGTAGGTTCATCGGCGATTAATATTTCTGGGTTACAAGAGAGTCCCATTGCAATCATTACACGTTGTCTCATTCCTCCTGAAAATTGGTGAGGGTAAGAATCAATGCGCTCTTCTGGAGCAGGTATACCTGCTAAACGTAACATATCAATTGCTTTTGCTCGAGCATCTTTTTTATTAAGCCCTTGATGCAATTGAATTGTTTCTATCATCTGTTTTGAGATGCGTAAAAATGGATTTAAACTAGTCATAGGATCTTGAAAAATCATTGAGATTTTGTTTCCACGCAATTCAGCAAGTTCTCGTTCGTTCATATCCAAAATACTTTTGTCATGAAATGTTATAGTGCCATTTTCTATTTTACCCGGTGGATTGGGAATAAGGTTCATGATAGACATATTGCTAACACTTTTACCAGACCCAGATTCTCCTACAACTCCAAGAATTTCGCCTGAATGAAGCTTGTATGAGACCCCATCAACAGCTTTTACGATTCCTTCGTCTGTATGAAAATATGTTTTAAGGTCTTTAACCTCTAAGATAACTTCATCGGTCATATTTGAATTTTGCATAAAAAACTCCTTTTAAGCTTGGTTTTTAGATTCTGGATCGAAAGCGTCTCGCAAACCATCACCTAAAAAGTTCATGGCAAACAAGAAAATAGTCATTGTAATCGCTGGTACTAATAGTAACCAAGGATACAATCCCATGCCGTTAACTCCGTCTGAAACTAAAGATCCCCAAGAGGCCAGAGGTGCCGAAACTCCAAGTCCTAAAAATGATAAGAAACTTTCACTCATAATAAAAGAAGGTAATGAAAGTGTTGCATATACGATTATAATACTTATTGTGTTTGGAAGTAGATGCCTAAAAATAATCCGTCCGGAACTTGCTCCAGAAGAGCGAGCGGCTTCAACAAATTCGGAGTTTTTAAGACTAATTATTTGCCCACGCACAACTCGCGCAATTGTAAGCCAAGAAACAAGGGCTATAGCAACAAAAAGAATAAAAATATTTCTGCCTAATATTGCCATCATAATAATTACAATAAGCATGTAGGGTAAGCCATACATAATATCTACAATACGCATTATTATGCTGTCTACCCAGCCTCCCATATAGCCCGCTAAGGCACCAAATATAATACCTATTAGTAATGCGGTAATTGTACCAACAAGGCCGATAGACATCGAAATACGGCCTCCATAGATGGTTCTAGAAAGAATATCACGACCAAGGCTGTCTGTTCCTAAAATATAATGCCGTTGGTGAATAGGATTTGTTGCAATATCTTCTAACATATCATCATATTTAGCCTGTTCCGCTTCGGTATATTCTGTTCGACCTTCTTTCTTCATTATTTTTTTTGTATGATTTTCCCATTGCTTTAACATAACTTCACCAGCCGGCTTAAATGATGGTGGAAGATATATATGATCAAGGACTTGCTGTTCGTAAGGGTGAATAGGAATTATAGGGGCAAAAAGTGCAATTGCAAAGTAAATAATTACAATCCATAAACCTATAATTGCCATTTTATTTTTTCGAAGTCTTTTCCATGCATCGTCCCATAAAGAAACTGGTTTCATGCTTTGGTTAAATTCGTTTACAGCCTCTTCGGCTTTTTTATTGCTTAAAAATGAAAACATGATACAAGCTCCTTATTTATACGAAATACGTGGATCAAGAAAACTATAAATAATGTCTACAACAAGATTCATAATGACTAAGATAAGTGAATAGACGATAACAGTTCCCATAATAAGAGTATAATCACGGTTAAGTGCTGATTTTACAAAGAAGTTTCCAAGTCCTGGAACTAAAAAGATTTGTTCAACAACAACAGACCCTGTAACAATACCTGCAAAGGCTGGTCCTAAATAACTTACAACAGGTAACATTGCTCCTTTTAGTACATGGCGTCTAATAACAACAGAATTTTTAAGTCCTTTAGCACGTGCTGTTCTAATATAATCAGATCTAAGGACTTCTAAAATGCTTGCTCGGCTTAAACGAGCTATATAAGCAAAATAAGAAAGGGAAAGTGTGATTGCAGGCATAATAATAGTAATCCAACCATTTCGGCCTGTAATCCAGCCAGAAGTTGGCAACCATTTTAACCACACTGCAAAAATTAACATTAGTATAGGCCCTATGACAAAATTGGGTATGGAGATGCCGACTATAGCAAATGACATAGAAGAATAATCAACCCAGGAGTTCTTTTTTAAAGCAGAAAGAATTCCAATTAGTACGCCAAATATAACTGCAAGTAAGAGGGAAACTATCCCTAAAATCAGAGAATTTGGTAAACTAGAATTAATTAGTTCGTTTACTGTATAGTCTTTATTTTTGTAAGAAGGACCTAAATCGCCACGGCATACATTACCAATATAACGTAAATATTGTTTTGTTATTGGCTCATCCATGTGATATTTTCTTAATAAATTCTGCATAACTTCATCAGAAACTTTTTTTTCACTAGAAAAAGGTCCTCCTGGAGCTAGCCGAATCATAAAAAAACTGATTGTAATAATAATAAACATAGTCGGTATAAGACCGAGGATGCGCTTAAAGATATATTTACCCATAACTTCCTCTAGTGATTAGTTTTTATAGTATTTTATAGAACTGTAATACACTTTTCAAGGGAAAGATGAATAAAAATTACAATATAATGCATAAATATATTACTATACTATACTGTAGGTGTATAATATGAAGTATAATTAAATATTTATGCATTTTTGACTAAATAAAATATATTATTGGTTTAGTTCTCTCTAAGTTTTATACCAACAAAAGGGTGTACATCCATTGTATTTGTGTACCAACCTTCCCATTTATCTAAATTAATCATATTTTTTGATGTATAGTAATAAAAAGGAATAATGGCTTGATCTTGTTTGCATAAAATATCTTCTGCTTTTGAAAGAAGTGAGTTACGCTCTTAGCTGACAGGTAATCGAGCGGCATCGTGGAGTAATGCGTCAAATTCTGGATTGTTGTAAGATCCATCATTATTTCCACCTGTAGAAAGAAACATTTCCAAAAAGTTTGAAGGGTCTTGATAGTCTCCTACCCAGCCATTACGTGCAATTTGAAATTCATGTCCTTGTCGTGTGTCGATAAAAGTTGCCCATTCCATGTTTGTCAATTCAATATCTATACCAAGGTTTTCTTTCCATTGTTGTTGAACAAATTCAGCAATTTTTTTGTGATTTTCGCTTGTATTATACAGAATTTGAATTGTTCCAATCCCCTTTCCATTAGGGTACCCTGCATCTGCTAATAATTGTTGAGCAGCTTTTATGTTGTAAGGATTCCCTTTTGAAGGTGTAAAACCTGGCATAGGAGGGGTTAATGAGTCTGTTGGAATTTTTCCTGCTTTTGTAACTTTTTCAACTAATGTTTTACGATCGATTGCCATAGTTAATGCTTTTCTAACTCGAACATCAGAGAGAACAGGATTATTCATATTTAATGAATAAAAATAAGAAGCATTCATTGCAGCTATTTGACTATCATCACGAAGCATTGCTTCGTCAAGCATTGCTTCGTCAAGCATTGCTTCGTCAAGCATTGCTGTTGGAATATCATTTGCCCAATCTATTTCGCCTTGTTTGTATTTTTGATATGCAGTGTTAGAGTTTTCGATAGGTAAAAATGTAACAGAAGAAAGAAATACATTGTCTTTATTCCAAAAGCTTTCATTTTTAACGACAGTAATGTGATCTTGTGGAACCCATTCACTTAGTACAAAAGGTCCATTCCCGACAAATTTTCCTGGTTTTATCCAATCTTCCCCAAATTCTTTAATAGTATGCATTGGTAAAATAGGAAATGCAAAGTGTGCGAGCATATCAATTCCATAGGCACATGGTCCTAGAAATGTAACTTGAAATGTTTTATCATCTATAGCTTTGATTGCAACAGAATCTGCAGTTGTTTTACCTGCGTTATAATCGGCAGCTCCTTTTATAACCATACAAGGCATGTATGCGTAGGTTGCTGCTACTTCTGGAGAAAGATAATATAACCAAGAGTCCAAAACTGTTTTTGCAGTTATTGGTGTTCCGTCACTAAAAGTGCATTCGCGTAGATGGAAAGTAACAGTTTCGCCTGTATCGTTTCTTTCCCAACTTTCTGCAACGCCAGGGATAGCTGTACACGTTTTTGGATCATAAGCAACTAATCCTTCAAAAAGTGCAACATAAATATTTTCTTCAGTCATCCCTTCAATTTGTGTAGGGTCTAATGATTGAGGTTCAGCATTATTCGACATAATGAAATTGATTCCATTATGTCGAAGTTGCTGTATCTTTGCACGCAGTGAATGAGAGTACAAGAGCGCAAGTTGCTACTAGTGCAAAAATTTTAAGTATTGACTTATTCATTTAAGTCCTCCAAATTTTATAGTGCTCGTATACTAAAGCGTTTATATCTAGGAATTCAAGCCTTTTTAGAAAAAAATGCATAAAAATATATTTTCAATGTATATTTTGTATAAATATGCATTTTTATAGAAGAAATATACTTAAGTTCCTCTTTATACTTAAGGAGCTACAGTATAGTTAAAGCTAGTAGCCACTTTAAAAATAAAAAAGCTGTTGTATTTTCACAACAGCTTTTTTTATGATTACGTAAATACTTAATCAGCTAGTTTAATTCCAACCCATGGATGCATATCCATAGTATTTGGATACCAACCTTCCCATTTATCTAGATCTATCATGTTTTTGCTTGTGTAGTAATAAAATGGAATAATTGCTTGATCTTGACGACAAAGAATATCTTCTGCTTCGATAAGTTTTTCGTTTCGTTCGTCACTGGCACCCATTGTAGAAGCTTCTTGAAGAAGCTGGTCAAATTTTGGGTTATTATAAGCACCATCGTTGTTTCCGCCATATGACAAGAACATTTCTAAGAAGTTTGATGGATCTTGATAATCACCAACCCATCCTGCACGACCAATTTCAAAGTTGTGACTTTGTCGAGTGTCTAAAAATGTTGCCCATTCCATGTTAGCTAATTCAATATCGATACCAAGGTTTTCTTTCCATTGCTGTTGTACAAACTCAGCAATTTTTTTATGACCTTCATTTGTATTGTATAGAACGGTAAGAGTTGGGAAACCTTCGCCATTTGGATATCCAGCATCAGCAAGCAATTTTTTTGCAGCTTCTACATCATAAGGATTTCCCTCTGATGGTGTAAAGCCAGGCATTGGAGGGGTTAGTGAATTTGCAGGAATTTCGCCAGCTTTTGTTACTTTTTCTACAAGTGTTTCGCGATCAAGTGCCATAGTAAGAGCTTTTCTGATTCGAATATCTTTAAGAATAGGATCGTTTACATTTAAATAGTAAAAATATGAAGCAAGTTGAGGTGAAATCTGAGCATCATTACGTAGGGTTGCTTCTTCAAGCATTTCTGAAGGAATATCTGTATTCCAATCTACTTCACCTTGTTTATATTTTTGGTAGGCAGTGTTAGAGTTTTCGATAGGTAAGAATGTAACAGAGGAAAGAAATACATTATCTTTATTCCAATAGTTTTCATTCTTAACTACAGTGATGTGATCTTGTGGAACCCATTCACTTAGTACGAAAGGTCCGTTTCCTACAAAATTACCAGGTTTTATCCAATCAGCTCCAAATTCTTTAATTGTTTGCATTGGAAGAATTGGGAAAGAGTAGTGAGCGAGCATA
>JTFN01000936.1_pt1 | contig 45778 bp, 36 predicted proteins | sample 235401 | NCBI WGS metagenome assembly JTFN01 (sample SAMN03067589, study PRJNA260952) | activated sludge metagenome | biome: Sludge; feature: Wastewater; isolation source: CETP activated sludge from augmented bioreactor treating industrial... | place: India:Gujarat | collected 2013-04 | reverse complement strand
AAACAAAGCGGGTTTTCGCAAAGCGCAAACCCGCTCTCATTCTTAATCTAATTTATTCGATAACTTCGGTAACCTGACCAGAAGCAATTGTTCGTCCACCCTCTCGGATAGCAAGTTTTAATCCCTGCTCCATAGCTACAGGGTGAATTAATTCTCCGATGATTTTTGTGTTATCACCAGGCTTAACCATATCTACTCCCTCAGGAAGTTCTACAGTACCTGTAATATCTGTAGTTCTAAAATAAAACTGTGGTCGATATCCAGTAAAGAATGGACTATGTCGTCCACCTTCATCTTTAGACAATACATAAACCTGCGCAGTAAATTTTGTATGAGGAGTAATTGTTCCTGGATGAGCCAAAACTTGACCACGAACAACGTCTTTTTTCTCAATACCACGTAGAAGAACACCTACATTATCACCAGCTTCTCCTTGTTCCAATGTTTTTTGGAACATTTCAATACCAGTAACAACAGTTTTTTGAGTTGGTTCAATACCAATAATCTCAACTTCTTCAGACATTTTAACAACACCACGTTCAACACGACCTGTTACAACCGTACCACGTCCTGAAATTGTGAAAACATCTTCGATAGGCATTAAGAATGGTTTATCAAGATCACGAACAGGATCATCAAAATAATTATCCATAGTGTCAAGAAGTTCATCAATACAAGCAGTATCTTCTGAAGAAGCTCCTTCTTGAAGTGCTTTAAAAGCAGAACCTTTAACTATTGGAGTTGCGTCACGATCATATCCATATTCTTCAAGAACATCACGTACTTCTTCTTCAACAAGCTCAACAAGTTCTTCATCATCTACTAAATCAATTTTGTTTAAGAAAACGATAACTTTCTTAACACCAACCTGATTTGCAAGAAGTAAGTGTTCTCTAGTCTGAGGCATTACAGAATCAGGTGCTGAAACTACAAGTATAGCTCCATCCATTTGTGCTGCACCAGTAATCATGTTTTTAACATAGTCAGCATGACCAGGACAGTCAATATGAGCGTAATGACGCTTAGCTGTCTGATATTCAAGATGACGTGTGTTAATTGTAATACCACGTTCTTTTTCTTCAGGAGCGCTATCAATTTCATCATACTTCAGCAATTTATCGCCGAATGCTTTTGCACAGTGTGCTGTGATAGCCGCTGAAAGAGTTGTTTTACCATGGTCAACGTGACCAATAGTACCAACGTTCATGTGCGGTTTTGTTCTTACGAACTTTTCCTTTGCCATTTGATCCTCCTTACCAGATTAAAGGCATACATAAAAAGTTTAATGTGTTTATACTCAAGAATAGCCCCGCCTTCACGAGACAGAACATTCAGTACACACTTTAAAGTGCAATAATTGATATGATTAGATATAAGGAAAAGGCAGAAAACAGAACGTTTTCTTTTCGGCTGCACATCTTATTCGTACAGTTTTGGCCGGTTCCACCTATCACCATCAACTCTGCATTGATGACTGGTTTGGCATCCCGGAGTCATGAGATTTATTTGTTAAATCTCAGTCAAGAATCCTAAAATGCTACCAATCAATTAAAAACGTTAACAACGTTTTTATTACATTCCAGGATTGTAAAAACCTAACAATACGCATGCATTGTTTTTACGGTTTTACCAGTTAATCAGTTCATTAACCCCTTGACTCTCAAAGAACCCTGAAAAAAACTTCTTTCCAGTGATTTATATTTATACACTAATATACTTTTTTGTGCAAGTGCGTATAATAAAAAATCATAAAAAAAGACTCCAAAAGGAGTCTTTGTAAAAGAATAGTAAAATTACCAGCGAAAATGTGCAAATGCTTTATTAGCTTCTGCCATTCTATGTGTATCTTCTTTCTTTTTAAATGCTGTTCCAGTGTTATTATAAGCGTCCATTAATTCACTTGCAAGACGCTCTCCCATACCACGACCACTCTTAGAACGAGCAGCGTTAATAATCCAACGCATTGCCAAAGCATCACGACGACTATTTCGGATTTCAACAGGAACTTGATATGTTGCTCCACCAACACGACGAGATTTAACCTCAACCATTGGTTTAACATTGTCAAGAGCTTTCATAAAAACATCTAAAGGCTCATTGTCTGTTTTAGCTTTTAACTGATCCAAAGCTTCATATACTATTTTTGTACAAGTAGCTTTTTTACCATCAAGCATCATACGTGTTACAAATTTTGAAATTACAACACTGTTATACTTAGGATCTGGCAAAATTGTTCGAATGACTGATTTATTTTTTCTTCCCATTTTACCTTCTCCTTATGCCTTTGGTTTTTTTGCACCGTATTTAGAACGGCCACGTTTACGATCTTCAACACCCAAAGTATCTTTAGTACCACGAATAATGTGATAACGTACACCTGGAAGGTCTTTTACACGACCACCACGAATAAGAACAACTGAGTGTTCCTGCAAATTATGTCCTATTCCAGGAATATATGCAGTAACTTCAATTCCATTACTTAATCTAACACGAGCTACTTTTCGAAGAGCTGAATTAGGTTTTTTAGGTGTAACGGTCATAACACGAGTACATACACCGCGTTTCTGAGGGCAAGACTGAAGTGCGGGGGACTTAGTCTTAGTTTTTGTTGATCTACGACCTTGTCGAATCAACTGATTAATTGTAGGCATTTGGCCTGTCTCCTATTTTTAAGCCGGCAGCACACCAGCAAATAAACTACTTTGTTGTCTAGGATACCGTAAAAGTATCCTAAACGTCAAGTCGAGTTTAATCTTCTTCACTCTCAAATGAAACTTCTTCCACTTGAGTTTCCAGAGCTTTTTCTTCTTTACGTCGATCAAGAATTTCTTCCATCTGAGCATCTAAATCTGTAGCATTCTCATCAAACAATTTTACATTGCGATAATCTCGAATACCTGTACCGGCTGGAATAATATGACCAATAATAACGTTTTCTTTTAGACCACGTAAATCATCTGTCGCACCAGCTATTGCAGCATTTGTAAGAACTCTTGTTGTTTCTTGGAAAGAAGCTGCAGACATAAAGGAATCTATGTTCAAAGAAGCTTTTGTTATACCTTGGAACATTGGACTTGCAACAGCAGGCTTTCCACCCTCTTCCATAACACGAGTATTTTCTTCGTGGAACTTATATTTATCAACTTGTTGTCCATAAATAAAACGGGTATCTCCTACAGCAACAATCTCTACCTTTCGAAGCATTTGTCTAACAATAACACCAATATGCTTATCGTTAATGTTTACTCCCTGTGTTCGATACACAGACTGAATCTCATTCATAAGGTATTTTTGAAGTGCATTTTCACCAAGTATAGCTAAAATATCATGTGGATTGATTGAACCATCACATAATGGTTCTCCCGCAGCAACTTCATCGCCATCTCGTACCAATAACTTTTTAGTCATAGGTACTAAATGTTCAAAGGTTTTTCCATATTTATCTTCTACAACAACAACTCGCTTACCTTTTGTAACACCTTTAAACTGAACAATACCAGTTATCTGTGAAAGAACAGTAAGGTTTTTAGGCTTTCGTGCTTCAAACAATTCAGATACCCGTGGAAGACCACCTGTAATATCATTAGTTTTTGAAGATTCTTTTGTTGTTTTAGCAAGAGTTGTACCAGCTTTTACTTGTGCATTATCTTCACATGCAAGAACTGCTCCTGCAGGTAGATAATAACCACCCAATTCATTACCAGCTTCATCCGTTATTTGGATACGAGGCTGTTTTGTATCAAGATTGAGTTCAGTAATTTTCTTTTCAACATTTCCGGTATCTTCATCAACAGCTTCTGATAAAGTTGATCCAGCAATAATATCTTCAAAGTGAATATAACCAGAAACCTCTGCAATAATAGGGTCAACATACGGATCAAAAGTTGCCATAGTTTCATCTGCAGCAACATATTGCCCAGTTTTAACTTGTACCGTTGAGCCATTCTGTATTTCAATTGTAAGATCATTACTTGCAATATAGAGTTTATTATCACGCAAGATAACTGTACCAGCAACCTCAGAATCTATTTTTTTAGATCCTTCAACAAATAATTCAGTACCAGCAAGAACTTTTCCTCCATCCTGTACAGAAACCTTTGTTTTAGAGGTAATATCATACTCTGCAATAATATGACTTAAGTCCATATGACCTTTACGTGTAAAAAGCCAATTTCCGTCATCTAATACAACGTGCATACCTGCAATGTCATTAATTATTACAGGATATTTCATAACAATTCTATTTTCTTCAGTTGCTTTAGATGCCGTACCACCAACATGGAACGTACGCATAGTAAGCTGAGTACCTGGCTGCCCAATTGATTGAGCTGCTATAATACCGACAGCTTCACCAATATCAACTATCTTATTATGAGCAAGATTTCTTCCATAACATTTACGACAAACACCATGACGAGCTTCACAAGTAAGAACTGTTCTAAGTTTTACTGATTCAACTCCTGCTGAATCAAATTTTTCTGCTAGTTCATCTGTAATATATTCATTAACATCGCACAATTGCTCACCAGTTACAGGGTGAAGAACTCTTTCTAAGGTATAACGACCAACAATCCTATCTTTTAGAGGTTCAATAACGTCATCACCATCTTTAAGAGCTGTATATTCGATACCATTAATTGTTCCACAATCATCTTCATTTATAACTACATCCTGAGCTACATCAACTAGACGTCGTGTCATATATCCTGCATCCGCAGTTTTAAGTGCAGTATCAGAAAGACCTTTACGCGCACCATTTGTAGATATAAAGAATTCGATAACTGACAAACCTTCTTTAAAGTTTGAACGAATTGGAAGTTCAATAATATCACCATTAGGTTTAGCCATCAAACCACGCATAGCTGCAAGCTGAGAAATCTGTTTACGAGAACCACGAGCACCAGAGGTTGCCATCATGTAGATAGTATTAAATCCATCTTTATCTTTAGCAAGAACATCCATCATAACATTAGTAATTTCTTCATTGGTTTTTGACCAAACCTCAATTACACGGTTATAGCGTTCATCTCCAGTTATAACACCTTGGCGATATTGTCTTAATATTCCATCAACTTCTTTATTAGCTTTATCTACCATGGCTTTTTTTGCATCTGGAACAATGATATCTTTCATAGAAATTGTTGCACCAAAGAATGTAGCATTTTTATATCCAACATCTTTAATAGCATCAAGCATCTGAACGGTCATCCAAGCGCCTTTTGATTTCAGAACTTCTTCAATCATTGCTTTAAGCTCTTTATCACCCATCAAGTAGTTACGATATTCAATTTCATCTGGCATAGCCTCATTAAATCGAATACGACCAGCTGTGGTTTCTATTAGAGTACCATTAAACGGAGCTTTTTCAACAGGAACCTTAATTAGTGCCTGCCAATCAAGATAATGTGAATCTGCAGCAAGTAAAACTTCACTTGTAGATGAGAAACGTTTTCCTGTTCCTTTAGCACCAGGTTTTACCTTTGTAAGATAGTAAATACCAAGAACCATATCCTGATGAGGAGAAACAATAGTTTTACCATTTGCAGGGTCAAGCAAGTTGCGAGCTGAAAGCATAAGATTCCAACATTCCATCTGTGCTGCCTGAGTTAACGGTAAATGGATTGCCATCTGGTCACCATCAAAGTCGGCATTAAATGCCTGACAAACTAATGGATGTAGACGAATAGCTTTCCCTTCAACAAGTACTGGTTCAAAAGCTTGGATTCCAAGTCTATGAAGGGTTGGAGCACGGTTAAGCATTACAGGATGTTCTCTTACAACTTCATCAAGAACTCCAAATACCTCTGGAGATTCTTGTTCTACAAGCATTTTAGCTTTTTTTATATTGTAAACAACATCTTTATCTACAAGCTTTTTCATAATAAATGGCTTAAATAATTCGAGCGCCATTTTTGTTGGTACACCACATTGCCACATCTTTAAATCTGGTCCAACACAAATAACTGAACGACCAGAATAGTCAACACGTTTACCAAGTAAGTTCTGTCTAAAACGACCCGACTTACCTTTTAACAAGTCAGAAATTGATTTAAGTGGTCTATTAGAAGCCCCTTTGACAACACGTTTTCGTTTAGAATTATCAAAAAGTGAATCAACAGCTTCTTGCAACATACGTTTTTCGTTACGAATAATAATATCAGGAGCGTTTAATTGCATAAGTCGTTTAAGACGATTGTTACGATTAATAACGCGTCGATATAAATCGTTTAAATCAGAAGTTGCAAAACGACCACCATCTAATTGAACCATTGGGCGCAAATCCGGTGGAATAACAGGAATTACATTTAAAATCATCCAAGAACATTTATTTTCTGAATTGCGAAAATCTTCTACAATTGCAATTCGTTTTAACAAACGTTTATCGGTTTTTGCACCTTTTTCAATCATTTTTACACGCAATTCAGCAGCAAGCTCATCAAGATTCAAATTTTCTAACAAAGTCTTGATAGCTTCGGCACCCATCCCTGCATTAAAAGCTGAGCCATAACGCTCTTCTGCTTCCATATACTCATCTTCTGTGAGTAACTGCATTTTTTTTAGGTCTGTATCTCCTGCGTCAATTACAATGTATTTTTCATAATATAAAACCGATCGAAGCGCTGCTACCTGCAAATCGAGTAAAAGCCCCATCCGACTAGGAACTGATCGATAATACCAAATATGAGATACAGGAGCTGCTAATTCAATATGCCCCATTCTTTCACGTCGAACTTTAAAATGGGTTACTTCAACTCCACAACGATCACAAATAACACCTTTGTATCGAATAGATTTAAATTTACCACAGTAACATTCCCATTCTTTTGTTGTACCAAAAATACGTTCACAAAAAAGACCATCTTTTTCTGGGCGCAAGGTACGATAATTTATAGTTTCAGGCTTTTTAACCTCACCATAAGACCATGCACGAATGCGCTCTGGTGAAGCAAGCTTGATTTTAAGGCTATCAAATTCCTGAATATCTTTCATCATAAAAATTTTCTCCTATTAAAAGGTCGAACTTTTTTTTGCAATAAGTTCTTCATCACGCTCAGTTAATGGTATTTGCTTACCTTTTGAGTCATATATCGTAAAATCTAAAGCGAGGCCTCTAAGTTCCTGAACAAGAACATTGAATGATTCTGGAACACCAGCAGCTGTAGAAGGTTCACCCTTTACAATAGATTCATATATTTTTGTACGCCCATTCATATCATCTGACTTTATAGTAAGGAATTCTTGCAATGTATTTGCAGCACCATATGCTTCTAGAGCCCAAACTTCCATTTCTCCAAGTCTCTGACCACCAAACTGAGCTTTACCACCCAAAGGCTGTTGTGTGACCAATGAATAAGGACCTGTCGAACGAGCATGCATCTTGTCATCGACAAGGTGATGTAATTTAAGATAATAAATAACACCAACAAATACTTCATTCAAGAACGGTTCTCCAGTTCGTCCGTCTCTTAACACAGCCTTACAACTAGGATTCCATCCACCTTGAACAAGTTTTTTCTCTATTTGCTCATTTGAAGGAGACTGAAATACTGGACATTCATACCACTCGTTTAACGAAAGGCCTGCTATTCCAAGTTCAGATTCTAGAATCTGACCAATATTCATACGAGATGGTACACCAAGAGGATTTAAGCAAACATCAAGAGGAGTTCCATCTTCTAGATACGGCATATCTTCTTCTGGAAGAATTCGGGCTACAATACCTTTATTACCATGACGACCAGCCATCTTATCACCTTCACGTAATTTACGTTTTGTAGCAACAAGTACTTTTACAACTTCATCTACTCCTGGATTAAGATCATCACCTTCTGTCCGTTTCAATCGCTGAACATCAATAATAGTTCCTTCAATACCATGAGGAACACGCAAAGAAGAATCTCTAACCTCTTTAGCTTTTTCACCAAAAATTGAGTTTAAAAGCTTAAATTCTGGGGTTGTTTCTGTTTCTGATTTAGGAGTAACTTTACCCACAAGGATATCACCACTTCTAACCTTAGCACCAATACGAACAACACCTTCACCATCAAGATTATCAAGCGTTTTTTCACTTGTATTTGGTATGTCTCGAGTGATTTTTTCTGGTCCTAATTTTGTTTCGCGAATTTCTGTGTTAAATTCTTTTATATGAATAGAAGTATACATATCTTCTTTAACAACTCGTTTTGAAATTAAAACAGCATCTTCATAGTTATATCCATTCCAAGGAACAAATCCTACTAAAAGATTTCGTCCCAAAGCAAGTTCCCCATTAAAAGTAGCAGGACCATCACCTAATACAGTTCCTACTTGAACCTCATCACCAACTTCAACAATCGGTCGTTGATGATAACACGTATCTTGGTTTGTTCTCTGATATTTAAGAAGAGGATATGAATCATATTCTCCCTCTTGTTGTGCAGAGGTTTGAACTCGTATTTCATCAGAAGTTACATATATAACCTTACCAGCATTTTTAGCTTTAACCAAAACACCTGAATCATATGCACATTTCTTTTCCATACCAGTACCAACACGAGGTGGTTCTGGGTACAAAAGAGGAACAGCCTGACGTTGCATGTTACAACCCATTAATGCACGGTTAGCATCATCATGCTCAAGGAATGGAATAAGAGCAGCAGAAACAGAAATAACCTGTTTAGGAGAAACATCTATATACTGAACATCTTCTGGACGCCGAGCTGTATAATCACCATAACGACGACAAGGTATTGTGTCAGTAGGGAAAGAACCATCATCTTTGAGACCTTCTGTAACCTGTCCAATATAATATTTATCCTCATCCATAGCAGACAAGTATTCAACTTCTTCTGTTGCTTTTCCGTCGATAACTTTAGCAAAAGGAGCTTCAAGAAAACCATATTCATTTACTCGAGCATAAATAGCAAGAGAAACAATAAGTCCAATGTTTGGACCTTCAGGAGTTTCAATTGGACACATACGACCATAGTGAGTATAGTGAACATCACGAACTTCAAACCCAGCACGATCACGAGACAAACCACCAGGTCCTAAAGCATTTAGACGTCGTTTATGAGTAAGTTCTGCAAGAGGATTTACCTGATCCATAAACTGAGATAATTGAGATGAACCAAAAAACTCTTTTATAGAAGCCACAATAGGTTTAATAGAAATTAAATCCTGAGGTTTCATAGTTTCAGTTTCTTTAAGTCCCATTCTCTCTTTAGCAATGCGTTCCATTCGACTAAAAGCAGTTTTTAACTGATTGGTCATCAACTCACCAACAGAGCGAATACGACGATTTCCTAAATGATCAATATCATCTATATTTCTATCCCCTACATACACCTGAATAAGATATTTCATTGTACAAATAATATCTTTTTTTACCAAAGTATGTTCTTGAAGAGGTTCTGGATAATCAAATTTTTTGTTAAGTTTATAACGTCCAACTCGTCCCAAATCATATCGACGAAGTGAAAAGAACATTGTTGTTAAATCTTTTTCAGCTGCTTCTACGGTTATAGGTTCTCCAGGCATAAGCACAGAATACACTGCAGAAAGAGCATCTTCAAAAGAAGGTTCTTCGGATGAGGCACCTTCTTTTACAAATTTTATTTCTTCACGTTCAAAACAATTAATAATCATCTGAGAATTCAAAGAAGTCTCGGCATCAAATTTTATTGTTTCTATAGTTTTAATCTTTTTATACGTTAAAAGCTCATCGATATCATGTGGATGCAGTTTTTGACCAGCTCTAAAAAGAACCTTTTCTTCACCACTTAAATCATCAACAACAGAAATAGAAGTTGCAAAAACCTTTCCAACTAAACTTTCACGAAAATCAGAGGTATCTTTAAGTTTTATTTTTTCTACATCATAAAATGCACGAATTATTTCTTCTCTTGTGCTATAGCCTAAAGCACGTAAAAAAATGGTTCCTAAAATACGTTTTTTTCGATCAATCTTTGCATATATGAGATTTTTTTTCTCATCAATTTCAAATTCTAACCAAGAACCACGATACGGAATAATACGACTTGAAAAAACACCCTTATCATGATTAAAAATAACACCCGGTGATCGATGTATTTGCGAAACAACAACACGCTCCGCACCATTTATAACAAAAGTACCACGTTCAGTCATAAGAGGGATGTCACCCATATAAATATCTTTTTGTCGAATTTCACCAGTTTCCTGAAAAATAAGATTTATACGAGCTTTTAGAGGCACAGAATAAGACAAACCTTTTTGTTTGCATTCTTGCTCTGTAAATTTTATATTTTTATAGTCCAGTTCGTAAAATTCATATTCTAATAGCATATCACCATTAGGACTCTGAATAGGAAACGCAGATTGAAAGACTTCTTCTAGGCCTTGTACTGCAACTTCACCACTATCGTTTCCTTTGTTTTTTTGAAGAAACAAATCATATGATTTTGTTTGAATGTCTATAAGATTAGGCAATTCCATAAATTCATGAATATTTTTGCCTATATACTGACGATTAACAGTCCGACTTTTTGCGAACATTAAATACCCCTGTATTATTTTAATTCGGGAAACCCCTTTGCTACAGGCAGGAACCCTGCCCAGCACAAAAGGCCGATAACATACATATTAATAAACTTTTAAATAAATATCACTGTAGACACATAAAGCTATCCAGATTTACACCTGGATAGCACTTGTAAATTAAACAAAAATTAGAGTAAAGCAAAGATGTTTTTATTTTGTTCAAATTATTTAACTGTAACTTTACCACCAGCTGCTTCAATTTCTTCTTTGATTTTAGCAGCATCTTCTTTAGAAACAGCTTCTTTAACAGCTTTTGGTGCACTTTCAACAAGATCTTTTGCATCTTTAAGACCAAGACCAGTTGCTGCACGAACAGCTTTAATAACTGCAATTTTTTTATCACCAGCTGCTTCCAAAATAACATCAAATTCTGTTTTTTCTTCTTCAGCTTCACCAGCTGCTGCTGCACCTGCCATCATTACAGGAGCTGCTGCTGTAACACCAAACTTCTCTTCCATTGCTTTAACAAGTTCTGATGCTTCAAGAACTGTCATTGATGCGATTGCATCTAAAATTTCATCTTTTGTAGCTGCCATATTATCTTCTCCTATGGTCATATATATTTTTTACACGACAGGACGACAGCAACGAAGCCTGAAGTGCTTTGAGTAATTTTACTTTGTAAAATTACTCGACAGAAAGTAGAACTTTCTGCAATCTTTACTTTGTAAAATTACTCGACAGAAAGTAATACCTTCTGTTACTTTTATTATAAAAGCCTACTTATTCAGCAGGTTTTTCTTCTACTTTAGGAGTTTCCTCTTTTTTAGATTCCGCAACTGGAGTCTCTTCTGCAGGAGCCTCTTTAGCTAGAGCTTCTTTTGCAGGTGCTTCTGCTAAATAAAGTTTATCTCCATCACCAGCACCTTCTGAAGTTCTTTTATCCACAGCAGCTTGCAATGTTGCAGCAAGTTTCTGAACTGGTGCATTTACTGTCATAGCAATCATTGCCATAAGTTGTTTTCGACCAGGAAGTTTAGAAAATGCTATAAGTTTTTCTAAATCATAAACTTCATTATCTATTAACCCAGCTTTTAATTCTAAAGCAGGAGCTTCTTTTTGAAAATCTACTAAAATTTTAGCAATTTCATTCATATCTTCTTTACCAAGAGCTATAGCAGTTGGTCCTTTTAGATAATCAGAAACAGTATCGATTTTCATATCTGCAAATGCAACACGAGCAAAGTTATTTTTTAGAACTTTAAAAGCTGCATCTTTTTCACGTAATTTACCACGTAAAGCTGTAATTTGATCTACAGTTAAACCACGATAATTAGTAAAAATATAATCACTATAACTTTCTAATACCGCTTTTGCTTCCGCAATAGCCGCTATCTTAGCAGGTTGTACTTTCTTAGCTTTTATAGCCATTATTCAGCCTCCTTATAATTGATCCAAACACCAGGACCCATTGTTGAGTTTACTGAAACAGTCTGCACATAACCAGCCTTAGCATCCGATGGTTTTTTACGTTCAATTTCTGACATCAAGGCATTAATATTGTCTACAACCTTCGAAGTTTCCATTGAGCTTTTACCAACAGCCAAATGAACAATACCGGTTTTGTCCGCACGGAATTCAACACGACCACGTTTCAATTCACCAATTGCAGCAACTATATCTTTTGTTACTGTCCCAGTCTTAGGATTAGGCATCAAACCTCTTCGACCAAGAACCATACCAAGACGACCTACATCTTTCATCATATCAGGAGTAGCAACAGCTACATCAAAATCTAGCCAACCACCCTTTACTTTTTCGATATATTCATCTGAACCTGCATAAGTTGCCCCTGCATCTAAAGCTTCTTTTACTCTATCAGCCTGACAAAATACAAGAACTTTTTTCTCGCCTTTAAACTGATGTGGAAATACCAAAGTATCTCGTACAGTTTGACTTTTACCAAGACGAAGATTTACATGTAGCTCTATTGTCTCATCAAATTTTGCAAATTTTAATTCTTTAACTAATTCGCAAGCTTTAACAACATCATACGTTGCCGAAGAATCATATTTCTTTACAGATTCGCGATATTTTTTTCCATGTTTCATATTACCGCTCCACTTCTATACCCATACTGCGAGCAGTACCGGCTATAATTTTTTTTGCTGCATCAATGTCATTAGCATTAATATCAGGCATTTTAACATTAGCAATTTCTTCTAACTGAGCCTGTGTAATTTTACCAACTTTATTTAAAAGTGGATTATCAGAACCCTTTTTTAGACCAAGTGCTTTCTTTATTAAAACTGTTGCTGGTGGAGTTTTCAGTTCGAACGTATAAGAACGATCCTGATAAACTGTAATAATTACAGGAATTGTTAATCCTGCTTCCATTGACTTTGTTCGATCATTAAACTGCTGAACAAACTGAGGTGCAGAAACGCCATGAGGTCCCAATGCTGGTCCTATAGGCGGAGCTGGTGTTGCCTTTCCGGCAGGACACTGTAGCTTGATAACTGCTGTTACCTTTTTTTTAGCCATATTTTTGCTCCTTATTTGGTAATGTGAAATTTACAATTTCACGACGAGTTTACAAAGTAAACATCGCGGCGATATGACTCAGCTCAACGAACCTACATACCTTCCAAAACAAGAAATCAAGAAAAAAGTAATTACTCTCTTTTCAAAATTAATTTACTATAAAATTTACTGATTTTTTTAACTAACTTTTTTCAACTTGTAAAAAATCAACTTCAACGGGAGTTGCACGTCCAAAAATACCAACCATAACCCGAAGTTTTCCTTTTTCTTCATTAATTTCTTCGATAGAACCCGAAAAAGTAGCAAAAGGTCCATCAATAATTTTAACCTGCTCACCCTCAGAAAAAGTCTGTGTCATACGTGCAGGTTTTTCACCTTTAAGATCCCCAGATTTTTGCAACAAAGAAAGAGCTTCATCATTAGAAATAGGACGAGGTCTTTGACTTGGATTTGTTCCAACAAAAGCCGTAACACCCTGGATTCGACGAATAGCAGAACAAGTAGACTTCCAACCAATATCAGGCAAATCTAATTCAAGCATTATATAACCAGGAAGAAATTTTTTTGTAACAGTTCTTTTTTTACCATTTCTTACTTCCACAACATCTTCGACAGGAACTTTTACATCTTGTACAATTTCCGGTTTTAACTCACCTAAGTCGAGCATCATGTGAATAGTTTTTTCTATTTTACTTTCATACCCGGTGTAAACACTGAGAATATACCAACCTTTTGCCATCTACACTTCCTAAAAAATTGCAGTCATTCCCTTTGTAAAAAGGAAATCCATCAAACCAAGAATAACAGCTATAACAACAGTTGATATCAATACAACTTTTGTCGACTGTCCAACATCTTCACGCGTTGGCCAAACAACTTTTTTGAGTTCAGCTACAGATTCCTTACAAAATTTGACGATTTTTTTCATAATCAATTCCTGATAAATATAAGATACAGGCCAGGCAAGACTCGAACTCGCAACATTCGGTTTTGGAGACCGACACTCTACCATTAGAGTTACTGGCCTAAAAGAACACCACACGGTATTCATTTATACATTAAACCACAAAAAATTCTCATGGCATAATTACTAATTTATTTTGCTTTAGTCTCTTTATGCAAAGTATGTTTGCGACAAAAAGGGCAATATTTACTTAACTCAAGTTTTCCTTGAATATTTCTTCTATTTTTATAAGTAGTGTAATTTTTTCGCTTGCATTCAGTACACTGAAGTGCAATAATTTCAACAGCACCTTTTTTTGCCATAATACTAACTCCTAAGGACAACACTCTAATATTGTCATAATAACATAATAATTTATCTGCTCTACTGAGTAAAGCCTCCGTGCGGAATCGAACCGCAGACCTCAACCTTACCATGGTTGCGCTCTACCGACTGAGCTACAAAGGCACGAAGTTTGTCGCATACTAGACGATAGTTACGGACACGTGTTGGATACTATACTAAACGCTCTCTATTTTGTCAACGGCAACAATTAAAAAAATTGACTTTTATCTTAAAAACAAGGTATATTCTTTATAGTATAAAACTTATCAGGAGATTTATTTATGGCAACCACGGACACTCTTATTCAGAACATTCTTTTATCATATGAAACTTTAGGAGGTGTTAATCTAACCGAAACAGATACCTTCCCCAACAAAGAAGATGTTGCCTCTATCTTACTGGATATAGAATGTCTTATTTTTCCAGGATTTAAAACTTCGCAACAAATGGATCGGCAAAGTTTAAACTATTTGACCGGAGAGAGAGTTCATAGAATTGGCTCCGCATTAACAAAAGAAGCCACAAAAGCTATTCTTTACGATTGCAAAAAAAAGAAAAAAGATCCTGTTAAATGCTATGAAAAAGCAGAAAAAATTGTTATTGCTTTATTAGATGCAATACCCCATATACGAAAAGTTCTTATAGGAGATGCAGAAGCAGCTTTTGAAGGCGACCCTGCTGCTAGAAGTATAGAAGAGGTAATACTTTCCTATCCAGGACTTGAAGCTATTATTACCTACAGAATTGCACACTTTCTTTTTGAAAAAGACTTACCTTTAATTCCCCGTATTATGAGCGAATATATTCATGGTAAAACAGGAATAGACATTCATCCAGGAGCCCAAATTGGTGAAAGATTTTTTATTGATCATGGAACTGGCGTGGTAATAGGCGAAACAACAGTTATTGGGAAAAATGTTAAACTGTATCAAGGAGTAACCCTTGGAGCTTTAAGTGTTTGCAAAGGGCTCTGCGGTAAAAAAAGACACCCAACAATACAAGACAATGTTACAATTTATGCGAATGCAACAATCTTAGGAGGCGAAACCGTTATTGGCGAAGGACAAACAATCGGAGGAAACTCTTGGATTATAAAATCTGTTAAGCCCAAAAAAGTGGCGAAATGAAATTAAATACTATTATAAAACCATTAGATATTGTTATTTTTTTTCTCGCTGTTGTAATAGCTATTTTTTCAATTTTTCGTTTAACACAAAATAACAACAAATCCCCATTAGCATACATCGACACACCTAACGGAAGCTATGTTTATAGCCTTGATTCTGACCGGTCTTTAGAATTTTCTGGACCACTTGGAATTACAAAGATAACTATTAAAAATGGAGAAGCTTTTTTTACAGATTCCCCATGTCAAAACAAAATATGCATAATGAGCAACCCTGCAAAACAAAATGGCGATTGGATAGCATGTTTACCCAATCGCATATTTCTTCGCATAGAAGGAACTGATAACTCAGAATCCACATCAGGACTAGATGCCATTAGCGAATAGCAAAGTTACCAGCTAAAAACCTTATTGACGCTCTGGAGGCATTGAATCTTCTGAAATACCAAGCGCTGCAACAAGTTCATCTTCTGTTATTCCAAGTTTTTCTGCAGCTGCTGCAAAATCCGGCCGTCCACCAGGCTGTCCACCCTGCATTTGACCATCTTGAGGTAGCAAACCTTGGGAATCTTCATGCCCATTTTGCGGAACATCACCTTCTTTTCTAGGACCTTTATTTCCTGCAGGCATACCTGTATCACCATCTTCGAATACAACAACCCGATCTTCATCTACTGTTGAAGGATCCCCTTCTGGTGTTTCTATTACATTTCCACCACGTACTAAACGGACATAATTATTAACCCGCTCTCCATCTATGCCTTCTGCACCTGCCTCGGTTTTTGTATCGAATCGGACAGCTCCGGCCCCGTGCATATCTTCACCATCATGATCGACTGCATATCCAAAAGCAACATACCACGCATAGCAATACCCTTCGGCTGGATCGTCATGTTTATCTATATACGGATTAGAAGTACTTGACCAAAAATAAGGATAATCTTTATTTCCTGCTTCGTTAACAATTTCTGTGATATTAAACACACTTGTATCAATTGCGGGGAAAGAACCAGAATAATCAACAATACTTTGCAATTCCTTTATGTTAGGAAGCCTCCAATCATCATAACCACCAGTAGTTAGAGAATCGCAATAATCATCAGCATCCTCCCACACCATTGAAGCATCTGAAAGTTCCTGGGTCCATGTTAAGCCGGTAACATTATCGGTTACAGTTCCATCTCCGTTATCTGTATAACTTGGAACATTCCCTGTATATTGTGCATCCTGACCATAAAAAGCCTCACCTTTGGCTGGGCCATCTATCTGTTCTTTGTTGTTATAACAAAGTCCTTGATTTGTATCTACTATTGCATAATTTGATTCTTTCGAACTCGTAGAGTCACTTTCTACCGACCCAGATGCAAACCAAAAAGTTGTCACACTGATACACACAACAACTCCCAATAATTGTATACTATGTTTTTTCATAAAAACTCCTTGGCAATTGCCAATAAAAACTATATCTTAGTCAAAAAAGAAACGCTTTATTCATTTGCAATTTTCTAATGACTTTTTACATTACCAAATATAAAGAGTTTTTCTTTTAACAACTTCCAAATCGCCCCGTATGGAATTTTATTTTTTCTCTCGAACAAAAAACAAATTATCTATATACTTGCTACATGGAACAACATATAGAAATTAATCAAATCATTTCAATTATAGGGTTTGCTTGGGCAATTGTCGGTATAATTTCTATTGCTTTAAAAGAAACTAACTATCAAATTAAAAAAAAGTATTCACTGGCTCTTATTATTACATTTTGCTTACCAATGGTAAAAAGTTTACTACAATACGTACTTCCTGCAGCCCCTCATATACAGCTTTTAGAATCAAAATATCTTTCTTTTTTATACGGTCCACTTTTATACTTATATGTAAAAGCTGTTTTAAATGAACCTGTTAAAGGATTTAAAAAAAACGGAATCCATTTTATTCCTTTTGTACTTTCATTTATAGCATTATATTTATTAAGTCCAACAGTTTTACATCCACCAAGAACCGTTACACAAATCTTTTCTTTGCAAGTTGTTACTAACATTCCTCTGTCTCTCTTTATTCTAAATTTTATATTGTTTGGGGCAAATCAACAAGTAATAGTAATCAATCAAAACAATTCAATTAATCAAGATACAAAACAAGAAAGCAAAGACCAAAAAAACAACATTACAAATCATGTGGTTAAAAACTCTGAGCAAAGACCTATTCTTTCGGATATCGAAATGGAATCTCTTGTAAAAAAACTTGAAACCTATATAAAAAATTCCAAAATATACTTAGATTCAGATTTGACACTTGAAAAACTTGCTAATGAAACTAAAATAACTCGGCATAAACTTTCTTATATTTTAAAAAAAGGTTTAAATATGGCTTTTTATACATATATTAATCATTACAGAATTGAAGAATTTAAAAATCTCGTCCTTCAAGGTCGTAATAAAGAACTTTCTATCTTAGGACTCACGTACGAATGTGGATTTAAAGGGTCTTCATCTTTTTATAGTGCACTAAAAAAAGAAAGAGGAATAACACCAAAACAGCTAATAAAACAAATTGAAAATACATAAAAAAAGGAGAATAAACATACGTCTATTCTCCTTACAAATTTCTACTTATAATCTATTCTGCTGGCATCTCATCATTTGGAGTAGCAGGAACACCTAATGCAGCAATAAGATCTTCTTCGGTAACGCCAAGTTTTTCTGCAATTGCAGCAAAATCTGGTCTTCCTCCACGAGGATCTCCCATTGCTTCTATAAGCTCATCTTCACTAACACCTAAAGCCACAGCGGCAGCAGTAAAATCAGGTTGAACCATATCACCACCTTGTTGCTTAGGAGGAGCCATTTGTCCATGTGCTTCAGCCGTTTCTGGCCCTTTTTCTTCATTTTTTGAAGTACAACTAGTTAAACCAACAGACAAAATCGCTAAAAGCGAAATAGCAACACAGAGTAAATTTTTTTTATTCATGATTATTCCTTATTTTTTTTAGTTAATATTAATTATATTAACTTTAATAGATTAAAAGCTTCTTTGTAAGCTTTACTAATATAACCATTTAGACTCTATTTTGTTACTTTATTTTTATATTTTTTATTACTTTTTTTTAATATAATTATTTTTTTTTAACTTGTAAATCTTTTAATAAAAAAGTAGCATAATTTTATGGCAAAAAAGAAAGTCCAAACGATTTTTAAATGTTCCAATTGTGGATATACACAACCCAGATGGATGGGACGATGTCCAGAATGTAATGAATGGAATACATTAGAAGAATGCACAATCGATAAAAACGCTAACACTCCAGTATTTGGAGGAAATGGGAACTTTGCTGTTACAAAAGCAAAGCCAATTCCATTATCAAAAGTAGATCCTATGAATGGTACCCGAATACTAACTGGAATAAGTGAGTTTGATCGTGTTTTAGGTGGTGGAGCTATGAAACGCTCTGCCATTTTAATTGGAGGAGAGCCTGGAATTGGTAAATCGACCCTTCTTTTACAAACGGTTGCCACATTAACTGCAAATGGAATAAAAGGGCATATTTTATACGTAAGTGGCGAAGAAAGTGCAAGCCAAATAAGAGCACGCGCAGATCGTTTAAATCTTAATTGTAATAATATAGAAATTTTATGCACAACTCGACTTGAAGATGTCGAAGATGCTCTAAATGCTCTAAATCCTATTTTTACAGTAATAGATTCAATACAAACAATGTTTAGCATTGAAGCAGGCTCCGTTCCAGCAACAGTAAATCAATTAAAATATTGTGCACAACAACTTATTTCGTGGATTAAAGAGCGCGATGCAGTTATGTGTATGAGTGCCCATATTACAAAGGAAGGAAGTATAGCAGGCCCAAAATCACTTGAGCATATGGTTGATACCGTTATTTCTTTTGAAAGGAACACCGACGAAATACGATTTTTACGTGCTTTAAAAAACAGATTTGGATCTATTGATGAACTAGGCCTTTTTGCTATGGGAGAAAAAGGACTTTCTATTGTAGAAGATCCATCGACTCTTTTTATAACTCGTCGAGAAGGAACTATCCCTGCAGGAATTGCAATTGTACCTGTTTTTGAAGGCAGTCGTGTTTTTATGGTAGAAATTCAAGCTCTAACAGTCCCCGCAAAAGCGTCTTTTACCCATGTTTATTCCGAAAAAATCGATAGCTCACGCGTTAGTAGAATTGCTGCCGTCATAGAAAAACGAGCAGGAATTAAATTTAGCGATCAGGATATTTACATAAACGTTGCAGGAGGATTTAAATTAACAGAAAGTGCTATAGACGCAGGGCTTGCAGCTGCATTATATTCAGCAAGAACTAACATTGCTTTAAATGCAAAGATTGCAGTCGTTGGGGAAATTAGCTTAGCCGGAGAAATTAGACCTGTAACAAAATTAAAACAGCGGGTAAAAGCCGCGCAAATTTTAGGTTTTGAAACTGTAGTCTGCCCAGACACCGGAAGTCATTGTACAAAAGTTCAAAACATAAAAGAATTAGTAAAACAAATTTTCTAACTACAAAAAGGATACCATTGTGCTAAATTCAACTCTTTGCTATATCGAAAAAGATAATAACTATTTAATGCTTCATCGCAATAAAAAAGAAAATGACATGAATGAAGGAAAATGGATTGGAGTTGGTGGAAAAATTGAAGACAAAGAAACTCCAGAAGAATGTATAATACGTGAAGTATTTGAAGAAACAGGACTTACATTAGAAAAGGTATTTTACCGAGGTCTTGTGACGTTTATAAACACAAAATATGAAACAGAATATATTTTTGTTTATACAGCAACTCAATTTTCTGGCACACTAAAGGAATGCAACGAAGGCACTCTAGCTTGGATTAGAAAAGATGAAATATTTGATTTAAATTTATGGGATGGGGATAAATATTTTTTAGAAAAACTCTTAGATGATGAAAAAAAACCATTTTCAATTAAACTATCCTACAAAGAGGATAGTTTAATTGATGTAAAGGTTATATAAAATTCTTTGTATTATTCAGAAGCAAGTGCATCTACAGGGTCAAGTCTTGCAGCGCGTGCCGCAGGATTATACCCAAAGAACAATCCAACTAAAGCACTAAAAGCAAAACTAAAAAGAACAGCACCCCACTGAATGGTAAAACTCCAATCCATAATATAAGTTGCAACAGCACTAAGTATAATGCCAACAATAATACCAATTGTACCGCCAATAATTGTAATTGCAGCGGCCTCTACGAGAAACTGGCTTTTTATAGCAGTAGGAGTTGCTCCTAAAGCCTTTCTAATACCAATTTCTTTGCGCCGCTCTGTTACAGTTACAATCATAATATTCATAATTCCAATACCGCCAACTAAAAGTGAAATTGCAGCAACACCAGCTAAAAGAAGAGATATAGTCCCTAGTGTTTCATCCACTTTCTCGAGCATACTCGCCATTGAACGAACATTTACGAGATTTTCTTCACCTGAAAAATCTTCTACCCATTCTGTTATAGCGTCCTCTATGTCAGAAGTTTCATCTTGATCTAAAACTTGTACGAGTATATCATCTGCTTCAGGATTTGCATTAATTTTTTTCGTATAAAACCCTCGTGGAAAATAAGCATCTTCCGCTGTATCTACCATTCCTGAATCTTTATCTTCTAAAACACCAATGACGGTAAATCCATAGGTATACTCTCCAGTATCTAAAACAATTTTTTGCCCAACACCATCCCCATTTGGGAACATAGATTCTGCAGTATCAGAACCTAAAATTATTTTTTGAGCTCCCATATAATCATCACTAACCGAGAACCATTCACCATCTTCTAGAGCTGCCCCTGCAGATTCAAGATAGTTGTGTTCTATTCCTCTTACTGTTACAGAGGCTTCTGTCCCATCGGTTAATCGCAATGTACAACTTTTTTTGTTGACATAGTAGATTGTTTTTAAGCCTTCAATATTGTCCCAAAGATCTTCTCTAAAATCCTCGTCAAAACTTAAATCATAAGAACTTTGTCCACGTCTACTAACAAAACCTTCTGAAATTTGAAGCTGATCCAACCCGCTATCGCCAAATGTTGCTGTAACACTTTCTGTTGCACTTTGTCCAAGAGTTGTTATTATTATCACCGAAGCAACTCCAATAATAATACCAAGAAGCGATAAAAACGTTCGAACCTTATTTTGCTTAAAGTTTTGCAGGGCATTTATTAAATCCTCAAACATTTTATACCTCCTTAGCTTTTAAAGCTTCTTCAACTAATGACTCTTCGTCAGGATGTGTTGCTAAATCTTTATCTGTTTTATTGTCACTTGATATTTGACCATCAAAAATTTTTAAAACACGGTCTGCACTATGTCCAATACCAGGATCATGAGTAATAATAACAACAGTTGTCCCTTTCTTGTTAATTTCTCTAAAAAGTTTCATAACATTTTTACCCGTTTGAGAATCGAGTGCTCCAGTTGGTTCATCAGCAAGAATAATTTTAGGACGACTTGCCGTTGCTCGTGCAATTGCAACTCGTTGTTTTTGACCACCTGATAATTCCGAAGGCCTATGAGTCATTCTATCTTGAAGATTTACAAGTTCTAATGCCTCCACAGCTCTTTTTTTTCGCTCTGGGATTGGCAAACCTTGATATCTAAGAGGTAACATAACATTTTCTAAAACAGTTAAATTTGCTAATAAATGATACTGCTGAAATACAAAACCAACTGTTTCATTACGTAAATGTGCAAGCTCTTTTTCACTCATTTGTGCAGTAAGTTTTCCATTAATTGCAACATCTCCACTCGTTGGTCGATCAAGACATCCTATCATATTCATGCATGTAGATTTTCCAGATCCCGAAGGACCCATAATAGAAACAAGTTCGCCCTGTTCAACACTAAATGAAACACCTCGAAGAGCATGAACTTCTGTGTCACCCATTACATATATTTTACGAACATCAGATAAACTGATTATTGTATTTTTTCCCATAAAAACCCCTATATAGCTATTGTGGTTGTATCTTCTATACGCTGCATCTTACGGATGAGGACCACCACCTTGACCAGGGCCACCACCACCTACCATACTACTCATAAGTCCATCTTCGGCAACTGCTCCACCAGAAACATTTTTAATTTGAGCTTTTAAAACATCACCTTCTTCGACACCACTAAGTATTTTTACATATGTTGAACCATAGGATTCAATTTTTACCGGAGTCTTTGTAACAGAACCATCATTGTTCACTACTTCAACATAGGCACCAATTTCTTTATCATGTCCAATTGCATAACGTTCTACTAAAAGAACATCTTGCGGCTCACTTACTTCTATTTCACCTGTAAAAGAATAATTAGGCAAAATTTCTTCTGGAGCATCATATATACGCATTTCTACTTGTACAACGGTTGAACCACTATCACTAATCTCTGCAATAGCAGGCCAAGAATAAACAATTCCTTCGATATCTGCATCTGGATACGCTGGAAAATCTAAAAGAACTTTTTGTCCAACCTTTAGTTTAGAGACATCTGTTTCTACAACTTCTATATCTGCTTTTAAATATTCTCGATTAATTAAAGTTCCAACTGTATCTGCAGCTTCATAATAATCACCAACAGACGCATCTAGATCGGCAACGATCCCGTCATACGTTGCTATAATTTGTTTATCTTTTAAATCATCTTTTAACATTGCTAGCTTTTTTTTCATTAAAGCCACTTCTTTTGTCGAACCACTTACTTCGCCTTGTTCAATATTATATTCTTCTTCTGCAACATCATATTTTTCTTCTGAATCTGTAAATTGCACTAGTACATCACCAGCTTTTACAATATCACCTTCTTCTACATTAACTGCCGTTACAGTTGCATCCGAAGCAACATATAAAGTTTGTGTTTGTGCAGCAGCTATGTATCCAGAAACATCTATTTGGTTTTCATACGTCTCACTTTTTACAATATAGGTCACACCTTCCAAATCAGATGCATTTCTAGCATTATGTACTAAAACAGCAATCAAAATTGCACCTACAACAACAATTATACTTAAAGCAATGAGAAGCCTTTTTTTACTTTTAGGTTGTGTTGCTTTTCCATTATTCATATTACTTATCTCCTATAAAAAGCTTTTCGATGTCTAAATTATATATAATGCAATCAATTATTGTTAAAATTGAATCGTCACTATTTGTTTCATAGCTATTTTTTGCTTGTAAAAAATCGGTTTTTGATATAATACCTTTTTCATACCAAACTATCGAATCTTCATACATTTCTTTATATAATTCTAATTGTTCAGCATTCTGTGCCCGAGTCCACTCAAGAGTAGCTTTATCTGATATAGCAGTTTGTTTATAATCTTCCCAAGATTCAATTGCGTCTTCTATATCAAGTTGTTCCCTTTTGTCGTCAATCTCGTCTTCGATATCATAAACGTCTTCTAATTTTGACGAAGCAAAATCATAAGAAAAGGAAAAAGTTAACGAAGGCGATGTAAAATCTTCAATCGTTGAGCTTAACCCTACACTAGTTGTTAAGCCTTTATATCCGGCGGTAACCCCTGCTGAAAGTTCATTTTCTGCTTCTGAATCATCATCACTAGAATCTATATAAGCTGAATATCCATATCCAGCATCGACAGAAAGCGTAAAATTGGAATCTGCTGCTCTAAGCCTTTCATTATATTCATGATCCCAAATGACATTTTCTAAATCAATAAAATTTTCTTTTTCGTAATCTTCAAACGATATTAATTCAATAGAATTATATTTTTGATCAATTGCTGGGACTTCGGTCAAATCACCCGGTTTATACCCACATGCAACGGCAAAACTATCGAGAAGTTCAGTTAAATCACGCTGATCTTTTTGAACAGTAAATTCAGATTCTTTAACTTCTAATTCTGCAGTACGATAGGTTGAAGAAGTTTTTGAATACCCCTTAGCTATAATAGTTTCAAAATCAATCTGATTATCATACAAATCATCAGAATCTTCTTTCATCGTTTTATCTGCAGTATATAAATCACTTACCTCTTCCCAAAAATCAGATTGTAATGATATTTTTTTAGTTTCAACTGCTTGCTTTGCTTCTTTCAAATACCTCTCATATTCTTCTTTTAACAATTCGCTCCCATTAGCTGTACTCGAAATAATTTCGGTACTTACAGAAACTCCGGCATCATCTAAATATGTTTGCGTATCATCGCCGACTGTTACTGTTAAAGGAGTTGTAGCTGTTATCGTTGTATTATTTGCATCCGGTATTGTAAGAGTGACAGAAGGAGAAGAAGTCATTTCAGTGCTATCGTCTGACAAAGTTAAACTCGAACTTCCTGTAGAAACGTTTACATTTATCCCATATGTTATAAGAATCTCATCTAAGTCAGCTTGCGCCTGTTCAACATCTAACTGTAAATCTTTTAAGTCTATATTATTATCTAAATATCCTTGTAGTAAATCATCTATAGAATAACTATTTTCAGATTTCATTGACACTGTTTGAGCCCAAACAGATAATGATAAAAATAAGAATATTGAAAACAAAATCACTTTTTGTATCAATCTTGTCATAAAAACTCCTTTCCGGTCTGTTAATTTTAATATAGCTATATTATCCTTTAAATACCTTAAACATACTTTAAATTATTCTTAAAAAACTTTAATCAAAAAAAAAGAGTAAAAATCCCTACTGGATTTTACTCTTTTTTTAAATGATATTTTTATTGCAATAGTTCTTTTTTTTATGCGAACAAAGCACTTACCAAAGATGGAACAGCAATAATGTTTCCAATAGCCCCACCTATACTCGACAAAAGGAACACAAGCAGCACATGTGTTATTCTATTGTGATAAATACCCTTTAAAGATCCTGCGTCTTCAACGAGATGTTCCATATCTGATACTTTAGGTTTTTTTACCCAAGCTTGAACAATACCAGTAAAAAGCCCAACTGCAATAAAAGGATTTAAGGTTCCCAAAGGGGCACCTAGAAAACCACTTATAATTGTTAATGGATTTCCTAACGCAATTATACAACCTAAAGCAGCCAGAGATCCATTCCATAAAAGCCAGTGCCAAATCATATTTAATGACATCTGGGCTCCGCCTGTAAAAAACCCTGCAACAATTAACCCAATAATTATAATGGGAAATGCCGCACCAAATATTTTACTACCAACCCCTTTGGGAGGTACAGACTCAATTTCAGTTGTATTGCTAGATTTTTTTTCTGTAGCTATTTCATTTATCCATCGTTCAACTCCAGGTAAATGCCCAGCTCCCAAAACAGCAACAACTTTGTTTCCTTCACATTTCCAAATATGACTTGCCAAATACTGGTCTCTCTCATCAATAAGAACTGTTTTTACACCAGGTAAATAGTCAGCAAGTTCATTCATCATAGTATCCATTTCATTGCTACTTTTTAAGTTTTCAATTTGATCGCTAGAAATTTCTTCCTTTTCAAATGCACTAGAAAACAGTAATGCCAACAATTTACATTTACCCAAAAAAGAGTTTTTTGCCCATGCACGTTGTAACGTAACTTTAATAGGACGGTCTACCATAACAGCAGGAATTTTAAGTTCATTGGCAACTGCAATAGAACTTTTCATTTCATCTCCAGGTTTTACCCCAACATCGACACCCATTCGTTTTTGAAAAGAAGATAAAACAAGATTTGCCATCATTAAAAACCCCTGTCCTTCTTTTAAAACCTTAATAATATCAAGATTTTTCCAAGAATCTGGGTCTTGCATACTTTTTAGTCTCTGTTCATCTAGCTCAATAGCAACACAATCAGGCTTTTCATTTCTTATTGAAGCAGTGGCCTCATTTATGCTTTCATTAGAAATATGTGCTGTTCCAATAAGAATTATCTCTCGTCCATTTAGTTCTAAACGCTTTTCAGTCTGTGACATTACGTATCCTTTTTTAGTTTTCTTTTTTTTCTATAGCCCATTCAGCTAAGCGATATTCAAAAAACATAGGAGCTTCCATCTCTGTTACTTGAATATAATATTTTTGGGCCAAACTTTGATGCCCTTGTAACTCGTACCATAAACCTAAATAAAAGTAATATTTACCTCGTTTAGAAACACTTTCCAACTTAGAAACTTTTAATAAAACAGATTCGTCCCCAAGATTGTCCCAGTACATTCTAACCACCATATATTCGACAGAAGAACGATCAAGAGTTTTTAGTACTTTACTTAAAAATTCCTTACATTCGGCCTTTTTATCCTGTTTTAGATAAGCTACAGCAACCATAAGAGCATATGAAACATTTGTTGGTCTTTGTTCATAAGCTTTATAAAACCCAGTTCTTACACTTTCCCAATCTTTTTCTCCCCAAGCAAGAACTCCCATAGCTTCATACGCAAAATAATATTCAGGTTTATACTCTACTATTTTTTTATAATCATTTAGGGCTTCTTTTCTATTATCTTCTTGATCATTTAAACCTGCACGGTAAACATACGCAAGAAAATACGTAGGATCAATTTCTACAGCATGGTTTAATGCATCGATAGCATCATCAAACTTCCCTTTATGTCGATAATAATTCCCTAAATCAACCCAATGATAATAATAGCCTGGCTCAGATTCAACCGCTTTTTTTGCACATTCAATTGCTTTATCATATTTTTTGTCTTCACTGTATAATTTGCCTAACCCAGCCCATGCCATATCATTTTCTGGATTAATATCTACTATTTTTTGAAACGTAGAATTAGCCATATCAAGATCATCTAAAAAATAACAAGCTTGTCCAAAACCTAGAAGAGCTTGCTCATTGTCTGGTTCGGCTGTTATAGCACGCAAATAATAGCTCCGAGCTAATTCATACTTTTTTAGAAGCATTTGCGAAGCACCTTTTTCTGTGTTTGCAGTCGGATTATTAATATCTTTTTCTAAAATTTTAGCAAGAATTTTTTGCTTTTTTATTGTGTCTCCTTTTTCCTTTGCAACAAACATTTCAAGATTTAAAAAATCAAGATTTTCCGAATCTTGAGAGACAAGCTCATTGACAATTTCTTCTGCCTCATGATATTTTCCCATAGAAAGCAATAACGAAGCATGTAAATAGTTAAGATCTGTATCATTAGAAAATTCTTTTGGGATTGTATCAAAACTTGTTAAAGCTTTCTCTAACTCATTATTGTTTACGTAAATACCCAACTGATCTATAAAACCCTCTTTTGTAAAAGGTTCTTCTTTAACCTTCTCTGTAGTAATTTGCTGTTTATTTTCTACAGGATTTGTTACACATGATGTTATGCACAAAAGGGCAATAAGAATAACAACATAACACAATTTTTTAATTTTTCTATTTTCCATTTACTCTCCCGTTTATTTATTCAAAGGATTTTGTTAACATAGTTGATTTTATCACAATCATTAGCTACACTAACAAACAATGAACAAGTATCAAATAAGAAAATTTTTTGGACTTTTTGTCCTTTATGGTCTTTTATTTCTCGGCATTTTTATGGTCCAATTTAGAAATGAATCCTCAATTTCTAAAAAATTTGGAGACATAAAACTCCATTTATCAGAAACTCTTACCAAAGAAAATGAAACTCTATTAAAGAATAATTTTCAAGTAAGCACAAGAGGAATTACATTATTTTCTAATGATATAAATCCTGTTAAACTGACGTATGTAAATGGAAATGTATCCACATTAAAAATAGTAAATTGGACACAAGATTCCGACTCTTCTTTTACAATTGATTTTTCTGAAGATACTCACTTGTCATTTTCTTCTTCTACTTCAGACCATGAAATTTTATCTATATCAGCGAAACTTCCCAATAATGCTCACAGAATAACTATATCATATAAATTAGGTGGTGCATATACAGTTACAGATTACAAAGCCTCTTACGCTTTAATAAATTCTCAAAAAAACGACTATATTTTAAAAGCACAAAACATAACTGCAAACACCATATCTTTAACAAACCCTATGAATATAGCAATGTTTGGAGATTTTATAAAATCAGAAACATTTTCATTTGACGACATTCTTGATTATCCTCAAGCAACAGATAAAGCACGAGAAGCTTCGATAGAAAAACTTAGAACAACAATTCTTGCAACTTATCCAGTACAAAAAGACACTATTACTTCTGAAATTGCAATAGCAGCATGGATTGCCGAAAAAAGTAGACAAGGTGACTACCAAGAAGCAATAGATACCGTTCCTCAAACATTTAAAGACAGTTCCACTCGTACATATCTTACAACCACTTATTTTAATACATTACAAGAAATGAATAAATCTTTAGACATGCAAATTGAAAACATCTCTTTTAGCATGCAAAATTCTATATCAAAAAAATCGCTCGATGTTTTTGAATTAGATTCATTTCCCGATTTTCTACTTACAAAAACAACTGCAAGTATAAATAAGATTTTGGCTGTTCCAAGCAACATGGGAAATTTTGCTCCAACAGTTTCACAAGCTGCAGGGATTCTTCATGTATACAATGAATTAAAGACAAAAAAACCAGAATCTATAGCATTATTAGAAAACGTCTTACAGCTTTGTGTAGAAAAAATTGAAAGTAACTGTATCCCAACTAATACCTTATTAACTATTGTTGAAAATGATGAAAAAGTTAATACTTTAATAACCTTAAAGGCAGGCTATGAATTACTACGGTTAGGACAAATAAAACAACAAACACGACTAATCGCTGCAGGTAATTTATTAATAAATTCCGTTCTTACAACAAGTATAAATCCCTCTATGAGAACACTTGGAGAAGAATACAAAATTCTCTGTGCAAGTACAAATCCATATTACCCACATATACAAGTGCTAAAAGAAACTGATACGGATATAATATGGGCTTGGACTTGTGCCCAGAAGCTCACCTATAATGACGAAACAAATGACATACATACAATTGACTGCACCTTTCCAAAAGGCACTAGTCATTACATGATTATGCATGGAATAAAACAATTTAGTTCAATCGAAATTTATGGATTAAAATACCGCACCGATCCACGCTTTGAATGGTACAACTCTTCTGGGTATGCTGTAGACACTGAGAAAGACATTTTGTTTCTTAAATTTAGGCAAAAAGCTGATACAGAAAAAGTTCGCTTATTCTACTAGAAGAAAGCCGAATACGACTCAAGGAGCTTATCAAGTTCCTCTTGATTATCGGCAACAAGACTCGCAGCAAAATAGAGGCCAACAGCAGATTCTGTTGTAAGTCGTCCCATAGGAGTTGCCCCTTCTCTCCAAACTCGTCGACTTGTCGAATAACCCGAAAAATCTATTTCACTTTCCTGTTGTGAAGTGCAATAAAAATGGCACCCTTTTTTACGCCCGTTCTGTAGCAAAGGTTTTATAGAATAATCACTCTCACGCATACTACCGGTACCTGTTTCATATAATTCCATAATAATATGAGTTAGGCCATTATCTATCAATGGTAAATAGTTCGAGGATTTAAGCCCTGGATATACACGACAAACAAGCATTTTATTGGCTGCTTCCCGTAAAATTTGTTTCATAACAAACTCATCAGGACTTTCTAGCCCCGCAAACATTGAATATAAAGTATCAGAACCAGTAAAAACAAGATTTTCCATATTCCAATTGCAAAATCCACCTTCTCTAGGTTTTATAAATTTTAAGTTTAAAGGAGAAAACACTTTCCCGTCAAAAACAACATACACTCCATTGGTTTCTTTTACTGCTAAGGTAACGGCTTTATCAATACTACATTTTGGCATATCAGATGCTTCTGGAGTATCATGAGCCGAAGCAAGTATTATAGGAACTTTTGCATCTGCAAAAAGCCAAAACAATAAAGCAGCTGTATAGGGCAAAGTATCTAGTCCATATGCAACGATGATACCACTTGCAGTTCCGGTTTCGATACATTCTGTAATTTCTTTTATAAGTGCTGCCCAATCTCCCGGTTCTATTTCTTCACTCCATAAATGATTAACTTGCACAACTTTTGTTCGAACATCGCTATCGTTATTTTCAAGGAGTTTGTTTAGAACCTCAACTTCTCCGGTTTTGGCAGATCCATCTTGGTTTAAGCGACCACAAATTGCCCCGCCCATCGAAAGTACATAAACAAGTTTTATATTCAATTCACGTTTTAAAAGTCGCTTAACAGTCTGCGGAACAGCCATGCCACCAGTTAGATGCATTACTTGTCCAGTTAGAAACTCGATTGGCGACATTTCACCGTCGCGAAGTTTTTCTGTCTCTTTAGGGTTTTCTGCTATTACTTTTTTTACAATAGGTAACAATTCATCTTCACTAGCTATTTGCGTCCAGTTATTTATTTTTATTATGGTGAGAGGATCTTTCCCCGTTTTATACACAGATTGCATTAATTGACGTGCAATACCATTATGTATTCTACCATTTTTTAATAACTGCAATATTTGTGCAAAATAGGCAGGTGTCAGTGGAGATTGCGAAAATCCAGTAAAATTATTTTCGGTAATACGAGAAAACTCAGAAGAAATCCAATGTGCTGCATCCATAGAATCTCCACCTGCAGCAATTGTTGCCTCAAAATAATCAGCTCTATCTTTGTCATCACAAATATATTCAGCACGAGTCCTAGAAAGACCATACACCTTGCTTAAACGTCGACGTCTAGCTTCGGGCAATTCAAATGGTTTTTGAAAATCCATTTCTGTTTCTGGATATTTAAATACTACATGAGCTTTAACTTTTTCAAACCGAGTAAGATGAGGATCTCTAAGTTTGTACTGCTCTGTGCTATTTTGACGTTCGTTCCACAATCGACTTTCGGAAACAACCTTTTTGCCTGTTCTAAGAATCTCTTCTTGACGATTTAATTCGATATTTATTGCTTTTCGAACAAAGTTAAAAGAATTTAAATTTCGTAATTTTACATAATAGTCAGGTGGAATAGGATATTTTGCCAACGCTACATATGCATTACAACGAATCATTGTTTCTATAGGGGCAACTGTAATAAACCCCAAATATTGGACAAGACGTCTTAATTCATTTAAGAAAAACTCTGCTTCTTCTCCAAGCTCAAAATCAGCCCCTGTACGTATACGTATACTTGGACACCCCGCATTTGAATAATCCATAAAAGCTTTGTTATTTGAACGAGTAAGTCGACCAGTATCTTCTTCTATGCGTATTTCTTCGATATGTACTGTTTTTTTTCTGCGATGAAACTCTATGTCTAAAAAGCCATTTGTTGCAACTTTAACAGAATAACCTGAAATATCACTTCCCTCTGGAATATCTATACTCCCAGTAAGATGTTCAATTTCTAATTCTTCTAACTTCTTACAATTAAAAGCATTAGAAAGCATGCATAAAATATTCATTAATTCTGAATCTATAGTTATTTGAGTGCCGTTTTCTGTGGAAGTTTCGATAAAAGCCTTTTTGTGTGGTAAAACAAGAATTCGTGTCTCTAAATACACATTGGACTGGTACATAGCAACTCCTTATAGCATTTATTATATTTTACATAGAAATTCTTATCAACTGTACCATTTTTTGACAAAATATGATATACTTGACACTGATTAAGATTTAGTAGATTTCATTTTACAAAAAAGTGAAGTAAGGAGCACCTGTGAATAAGCACGACTTTCCTAAAATCCATTTTTACGACCAGGATTTTGTAGATATTTATGATAAAACGTGGGCTTGGTTACAGGATTTTTGGCGTGACCCCTTAAGTGGGGCAAAAACAACTGATGGATATTTTATGTACCATACATCACAAGATGACGATACGGAACTATCTATAGTTGATCAACTTGAAAGTACATTCTCATCCTTTTTTCTTGTATATTCAAACCGAAATTATCCAGCTCATCAAAACTTGGATTATTTATACTCTCGACAAGAAGAAAATGGCGCTATCCGTTGGAAATACAATGCAAAAACAAATGAACCAATTGTTTCTAAAGACAATCCAGAAGGAGTAGGTCTTCCCCTTTTTGCATGGGCTGAGTTTAACCTATATCATAAGTCTGCAAATAAACGGCGTGTAAAAGAAATTATGCCAATACTGCAAAAATATATGACATGGCTTAGCAATACTTTTAAAGATGAAAACGGTATGTATAAAGCACCCTATTGTGCAGGAGAAATGTATAATTCACCTCGTGAAGGAGCAGTATTTACTGTAGATTTTAACTCGGCACTAGCTGTAAATGCATTATATATGTCTGCACTAGGTGATATTCTTAATGATAAAGAATTAAGTTTTCAATATAAACGTCTCTATTTTTCTCTAAAAACTCGTATCAATTCTTTTATGTGGAATCAAACAACAGGAATTTATCACGACTTAGACGAAAATGCTATACAACTTCCTGTTAAAACTATAGCTGGATTTTGGCCAATGCTTGCAGAAATACCAAACGAAGACAAAGCAAATCTCATGGTAAACTTATTGACTGATCCTCATTATTTTGGAACAGAACACCCTTTCCCTTCTCTTTCTGCAGATGAAAAACAATTTAGCGAAAAAGGTCATGGCTATTGTGGTAGCGTTTTTCCAATTTGCAATTTTATGGTTATAAAAGGTCTTGAAAAATACGAACATTGGGATTTAGCTCGCGAAAGTGCAATAAAACATTTGTATTTTATACTTGAAGCTATGTTCCCAGGAACTTCACGACAAGGCGATTTATACGAGGCATATTTACCATGCAAAGAAGGAATCGCCACAATGGACGAAGTTGGAACTCCTCCACGGACTCGATACCTTACATCTACCGGACTTTCGACAATTGCTCTTATGATAGAAAATATAATAGGACTTGAAATAAGCTTACCAAGAAAAACAGTAGATTGGATAATTCCAAACTTGGAAAGCATGGGGATTGAGAATCTCTCACTTAAACGAAACCTTATTACAATTTTGTCTAACAAAAGTAACCGAGGTTGGGAAATCCAAATGGAAAGTGAAAAATTATACTATTTTACCATTAATATTTTAGGTCAAAAGAAAAAGACATTACCAATCCCATCAGGTAAATGTTCTATGCTAATAGACAAACTATAGCTATTAGCACCTAACAATAGTATGAAAACATTAGAAGCCGTTATAGAAATAGGTTCTACTGCTATACGATTAATGGTATTTCAAGTTGATTCTACTGGAACTTGGAATACTATCGATAAAGCAGAATTACCAGTCGCTCTTGGCCGTGATGTTTTTACAAACGGTGATATATCACGAGATACTCTACTTAAATGTACCAGAATTCTTCTTCGTTTTTCTGAACTTTTAGACGGCTGGAATATTGATAGATTTCATACAGCTATTATTGCTACAAGCGCTGTTAGAGAAGCTTCAAATCGCGACATGTTCATTGATCGCATTTACGTAAAAACTAATTATAAAGTTAAAGTAATCGATGGGATTGAAGAAAACCGTCTTATGTATCTAAGTACAGTAGAAGTTTTACGAAAAGATGCTCCTCAACTTATGAAACAAAACGCCCTAATCTTCGAAATTGGTGGTGGTTCAACAGAACTAATGCTTTTACAACATGGCAAAATGGTAGCTGCTCACAGTTTATATCTTGGAACTGTAATAATAAACCAATATCAAAAAAGAATACTTGGATCAGTTTCTGACTCTCGCAGATTTATATCTGATTATATTAAAACTGCAGGCATAAATATGAGTTCAGAAATTAATTTTTCTCATATAAAACTATGTATCACACTGGGCACTGAAACACTTATTGCTGCACATGAAGTAGGAGAAAAGATCGGAGAGCGAATTTGGTCGATTTCTAAAAATAAATTTGTTTCCTTTGTAAACAGCATACAAGAATATTCAATAGAGGAATGTCTTGCACGTTTTCATCTTTCATACAATGAAGCCAATTCACTACAAGTAGGCTTATTAACTTACAAATTATTTATGCAGCTTACAGCAGCAGAAAAAATGATTGTAACAGATGTGTCGGTTAGAGAAGGGTTACTTATAAACAGAATTTCAGCTCCAGATGATATTCAAACAATGTTTTGCTCACAGATTATTGCTTCGGCACGAAGCATAGGCCGTAAATACAATTTTGATGAACCTCACGCCCAATATGTACATGATGCAGCTATAAAAATTTATGATTCGATAAAAAACGAATTAGTTTTACCTGCTTCGGCACGCATTCTACTTGAAGTTTCGGCTTACCTACATGATATCGGAGTCTTTATTAGAACAAACAATCATAATTTACATAGCCAGTATATAATAGCACATTCTGATATATTCGGATTAAGTAAAGACGACATTCACATTGTCTCGCTTGTTGCACGATATCATCGAGGCAAAATAAGATACCAAGATGACGAATCATACAGAAGCCTTTCAAGATTAGAACGAATGCAAGTTCTAAAATTAGCAGCTATTCTAAGAGTAGCCGATGCTTTAGACCGCGGTCACTCTCAGCATATAAAAGATTTTACAATTGAACAACAAGAAGACAAACTTATATTTCATATAAAAGAGATTCACAATGCTAATCTAGAAAAATTAGCTCTTACAGAAAAATCAGATTTATTTGAGTCTGTTTTTAGCTACAGTATAGTTTTGTTATAAGGTGTAGTTTATGAAAAACGAAAATATAAAGTATATTAACAGAGAACTCTCATGGATAGAGTTTAACGCACGAGTTCTGCATCAAGCGGAGCAACCAGAAGTCCCTCTTTTAGAAAGACTTAAATTCCTTGCTATTGTTTCATCTAATTTTGACGAGTTTTTTATGGTACGAGTTGCTGGTTTAAAACGAGTAAAAGACACAGATTTAGATTGGAAAGATATTACAGGGCTTACCGCATGTGAACAACTAAAAGCCATCTCAGAAAGGGTTCATACACTTGTAGATCGGCAAGATAAAATTCTTACTAATTCAATTTTACCAGAAATGGAAAAAGAGGGTCTCGTCTATATTCCTTGGAATAAATATTCACCTACAGAAAAACTGTTTTTAGAAAATAAATTTACCGAACAGATTTTTCCTCTTTTAACACCGTTAAGAACAGACACCCCAGCCGAATTACCTCATTTATCCAATTTAAAATTGCATGTAGCATTTACTCTTAAACCAATTATTGACACATCAACACTTCCCGAAGCCTTTAAGAGTCATTCTGAAAATTCGCCTCTAGCACTCGTACAAATACCAAACAGCTTAGATCGAATAGTATTACTCCCAACTACAGGTAATATACAAAGATTTACTTTTCTCGATGATATTATTATTCAATTTGGGACACGACTTTTCCCAGGATATAGCATTGAACAATCTCTCATTTTTCGAGTAACAAATGATGCCGCTTTTTCTGTAGACGAAGAAAGAGATACAGACTTTATCGAAGCAATGAAAGAAGTTCTTCAAGCTCGAAAAACTTCTTATCCTGTACGTTTTATTTGTAATAATACAAGCCCAGAAATTCGTGATATCCTTGTAAAAAAAATGAATCTTGAAGCCCAAGATATATATCAAATTAATGGATTATTAGATATTTCTTCTTTTGCTAAAATTACATCACTTAACGGATATGAAAACCTACGCTTTCCTAAATGGAAACATTATAAACATATCGATTTAAACCCAAATACATCTCTTTGGGACAAAATAAAATCACAAGATATATTACTTCATGTTCCCTATGAAAGCTTCGATATTGTTGTCCAATTTGTAAATCAGGCAGCAAACGACCCTCAAGTTCTTGCAATTAAAATGACTCTTTATAGAACAAGTGGCGACTCCCCTATTATAAAAGCATTAGAAAGAGCTGCACGAAACGGCAAACAAGTAACTGTTTTTGTAGAACTTAAAGCACGATTTGACGAAAAACAAAATATGGGTTGGGCCTCTCTGTTACAAGATGCCGGGGTTATAGTTGTTCATGGAATAGCAAACATGAAAGTACATGCAAAAATGCTTCTTGTTGTACGTCGTGAAGAACAAGGCATTGTGCGCTACGTACATATGTCGACAGGGAATTATAACGATGCTACAGCAAAAAGTTATGTTGATATGTCACTATTTACAACTAACCCGCAAATAGGAAACGATGCCTCATTATTTTTTAATATGATTTCAGGATACTCCGCTATTCAGTCAATGCAACAATTGGCTATTGCACCAATTAATTTAAAATCAAAATTGCTCGAAATGATAGAGCGAGAAATTCAACACTCTACCCCAGAAACTCCAGGTCTCATTATGGCAAAAATGAACAGCCTGGGCGAAAAAGATATAATAAATGCACTATACAAGGCAAGCAATCATAATGTTCGTATATTATTAAACATTAGAGGAATTTGCATGCTTGTTCCTGGAGTTGCAGGTCAAAGTGAAAATATTACAGTTTGCAGTATTGTTGGCCGGTATTTAGAGCACACACGTATTTTGTTTTTTCAAAATGGTGGTAACGAAGAAATATACCTTTCAAGCGCAGATTGGCTTAATAGAAATCTTAATCGCCGTGTTGAATTAATGTTCCCTATTTTACAAAAAAACTTATTTGAAGATATTAAAAAAACTCTTAATCTTTATTTCTCTGATAATTGCTGTACTCACTACCTGACAAAAACAGGAGACTGGATACCGCGAACTCCAACCAATTTAGAAGAAAAGCGTAACGTTCAACAATATCTTAATAATAAATACAAAAAAATAAACGAAACAGAAAACAAAGAAATACCAACAGAATTTTTTGTTCGCCGCGCCGATTCTCAAAAATAATTTAATAGTGCAAAAAAGCACTATTGCAATTTGTTACAAGTTACCTTATAGTTTTTGATTATACCAACCTGAGATTAGGATTATTTCTGAAATCAAGGGTAGGAAAGCTATTCTACGCAATCTTATCTTTTTTTTAGTTCTTATAATCTCTTTTTGGTAAATACAATTTTTATAATTGCTGCACAATTTAAAGGAGATAGAACATGACAGACACTCAAAAAATTAAAGACTGGAAAAATCACCTTGTAAAACAAGATGAAATTGATCGCTATTTAGTCAACGGAAAAGATTTTATAGATGACGATGCAATAGAAGCCGAAATTGCTGCTAATAAAGTAACAACCGAAGAAGAACTTCACGCTATTCTTGACAAAGCAAAAGATATTAACCTTATGCCTTCCAAAGATGTCGCAAAACTGGTAAACATTACCGACCCTAAAATGCGCAATGAAATTTACGAAGCAGCCTGCCAAATAAAGAAACAAGTATACGACAACCGTCTTGTCACTTTTGCCCCTCTGTATTGTGGAAGTAAATGTGTAAATCGCTGTAAATATTGTGGATTTAGAACAGACAATGACGAGGTAGAGCGCCGGGTATTGACCATGGACGAAATAAAAGCCGAAGCAAAAGTGTTAGCTGGTAAAATAGGGCACAAGCGCCTTGTAATGGTTTATGGTGAACACCCAGAAACAGATGCTCAATATATTGCAGATAGTATGAGAGCCGTATACAGTGTAAAAGTACCAACAAAAAACGGTTTTGGACAAATTCGACGAGTAAATATAAATGCTGCCCCACTCCCAATAGACGATTTAAAGATTTTAAAAGAAGCAGGGATTGGAACCTTTCAGGTATTTCAAGAAACTTATCATAAAAAAACATATAAAGAAGTTCATCCAGCTGGAACCCTAAAAGGTAATTACGCATGGCGATTGTATGCATTACACAGATCCATGGATGCTGGTATAGATGACGTTGCAGTTGGCGCTCTTTTTGGACTTTACGATTGGAAATTTGAAGTAATGGGATTAGTTGCCCATGCTGCAGATCTAGAAAAGAGGTATGGAATTGGACCCCACTCTGTTTCTGTACCTCGTCTAGAGCCGGCAGAAGGAACCGATTTTTCATGGGTAAAACACTGGGTAAGCGATGAAGATTTTAAACATCTTGTTGCTGTTCTTAGAGTTGCTATCCCTTATGCAGGATTAATTGTTACCAATCGTGAAAAGCCAGAAATGCTCGACAGCATTATAGACATGATTACGCAACGAGATGCAGATTCTCGACTTGGGATTGGCGCCTATGCAGATGCTTTTCCAGAAAATACTATAACTTCTGATGGACACCAAGAAAGTCAAAGACAACAATTTGTTCTAGGAGATATGAGAAGTTTAGATACAGTTGTACAAGAAAGCATAAAACGCGGACACATAGTCTCTTTTTGTACCGCCGGGTACCGTTGTGGCCGAACTGGTACTAAAATTATGTCATTACTTAAAGCAGGCAAAGAAGGCCATTTTTGCAAAATGAATGCAATTTTAACCTTACAAGAATATTTAGATGATTTTGCTAGCCCCGAAACACAAAAAATGGGAAATGCATTAATTAGTAAAGAACTCGGCGAAATAAAAAATCGTACCCTCGACTTTTCACAAGCGCAACTAGTAGAACTAAAAAAAGCTCGTAAACGTATTCAAAATGGCGAAAGAGACATTTATTTTTAAGTAAAGGAATAACAAATGAGAAAGTCTTTTTTAAAAACACTTGAGCGTGTAAGTACTTATGATTTTGTTACACATGCAAAAAAAATAAAAAATAAGACTTTCTCAGATACAGACAAAACAATTGTAGACGATATAGTTTTTCTATTAAAATCTACAAATCTAGATGAGCGATTTCTTTTGTATAAAAAAGCAGCTCAAATACGTGACACACAATGCGGCAAACGCATGGTATTACGTGGTCTACTAGAAATTTCTAGCTACTGTAACAATTCATGCTATTATTGTGGCCTTAATCGCAAAAATCAAAAAGCACAAAGATACAAGCTTTCTGCACAACAAATCTTAGATTGCACAGATACAATTTGGCAAGCTGGGATTAAAACAGTTGTCATGCAATCTGGCGAGGACGCAATGCCTGCGCAAGAGTTAGCTTCTATAATAAAAGAAATAAAATCTCGATACGATATGGCAATAACTCTTTCGGTAGGAGAGCGCTCACAAAAAGATTATGAGTGTTGGAAGAACGCTGGAGCCGACCGCTATTTACTTAGAATAGAAAGTTCAGATCCAGCTTTGTATGCAAGGCTACATGCGGACAGAACTGTTCAAACAAGAATACGCTGTTTAGATAATTTACAAGAATTAGGATACCAAACAGGCAGTGGATTTATGGTAGGAGTGCCAGGCCAAACACTTAATCACATTGCCAAAGATATAATTTTTATAGCAGGACGAAACTTTGATATGGTAGGCATAGGACCTTTTATTCCACATCCACAAACTCCTTTTAAAGACGCAAAAACAGGTGATATCACCCTTACCATGAATGCAGAAGCTATAATTAGATTAACAAATAAAAATGCCTGGCTCCCTGCTACAACAGCGGTTGGAAGCTTAGAAAAAGATTATCGAGTTGATGTATTAAAAGCAGGCGCAAATGTCATTATGCCTAATTTTTCACCTACAAACGTAAGAAAAAAATATGCTATTTATCCAGGTAAAAAATGTATACAAGAATCTATAGAAAATTACAAAACAGAAATGAATGACATAGCAGACAAAGCAGGATTATTTTTAGACTACTCAAAAGCAGACAGCTTAAAAGAAGCTTACTACAAAAAGATTTAAGCGTATTCTTTAAATAACTCTTCACATTTTACACGATTCATAGGTTTTCCACGCAAAAAACCTTGAACAGTTTTACATTTCATTTTCCTAAGGACATCTAATTGAGCTTCGTCTTCTACACCTTCTGCAATAGTTTCTAATCCAAGATACTCACCAAGATTTACAATTGTATTAGCAATTGTTAAACTCGTTTTATCTTCATTGGTAATATTATCTATAAGAGATTTATCGAGTTTTAGCGTTTTTACCGGAAAACACTGAATATACTTAAAAGAAGAATACCCTGTTCCAAAATCATCAATCGAAATTAATACATTTTGTTTACTTAAAGCGTTTAAAACAGCTATTGTGTCGTCCATGTTATCTACCAGAACACTTTCTGTAATTTCTAACTCTAATGAATTTGGATTTATATTGTACGTATTTAATAGTCCCGTAAAAATTGGTAAAAAAGTATCCTCGCGTAATTGAACAGGTGAAATATTAACAGATAGTATCCCTTTAAAATTATAATCGGTTTGCCACGTTTTTAGAACAATAAGAGAGGTTTCTATTATCCACCACCCAAGTCTTACTATATAATTACTTTTTTCGGCTATTGGAATAAAATATTCAGGCGAAATAGAACCTAATTCGCAATCATACCACCGTATAAGCGCCTCAAATCCACGCAAACCATCATCTCTAATAGAATACTGTGGTTGAAAAACTAAGTCAAAGTTTTTTCCCAAAACAGCAGTGGTAAGTTTTTTCCATAGAAAATCTGTACTGTTATTAAGTTCACAAGATTTATGATAGCGTATTTTTTTTAAGACATTTTTTTCTGATGAGATATGGTAAAACAGTAACACACACATACCATTTTCCATTTTATTTGCTTCTATTAAATATTTGGGGTTTGACTGAGGATAAAAAGAAACAACACTCGTTATTTCTTTTTTTAAGTTTTTATATATTTTTTTGTACATATCTAGCAATATACGATTGTTTTTTACAATACTGCTAATTTGTTTATTTTTTACAAACAAATTTTTGCTTATTTGTTCACAAGCTTTATTGCTATATTCAACAGTAAAGTCTGTTAACTGGTCATTATCCCACTTTGGCGAGACAATAACTATAGGTACTAAAATACTATTCAGAACAGTATAACAATCGATTGCCTTATTCATATTTTACCTTTAATTTTGATTTATTTTATTTTGTAATAGTATGCTCGGTTAATTATTGTAACACAGCACTATATAACGGTCAAACAAATATAGCCTTAATTGCAGAATATATACAAAAATAAAGATTAAAACAAATTATATAAAAAAAACCTTGTACCTAAGAGATACAAGGTTTTTATGGGCGATGACGGGCTTGAACCGCCGACAACTTGGGTGTAGACCAAGCGCTCTCCCAGCTGAGCTAATCGCCCTTTACATTTCGTAATGCTTAAGTACTATAACAATTTTTATATTTTAGGTCAAGAGCAAAAACATAAAAACCTAACACTTTTTTATGATTTTACACTTGTTCAAAATACAACACACTTAAAGGAGGCATATATAACTCGCCTGTATAATTAGATATTTCACCAGTAAACAGATTTTTATAATTACCATATAGCCCATCAAACGACTCGTAACCACCATCACTACTTCGCCCTTTTGGATGCGCTGTATAATTAGATTGTGAAAGGTTAATACATACCAAAATGTCATGAGAAGAAGCACAATTTTGAGAAGTTCTTTTAAACATAAATTGCTCGTTTGTTAAAAAAAGCTGTTGATAGCCACCTTGCTGTAATACAACTTTTTGATGGTGTAAATACGCTAACTGTGCTACAAAATCGGTAATGGAAGTCCAAGCAGGATTTTGCAGTTTTGGCCGTAAGCCATCATCACCGTCTTCTTTTTTACCTTCTATCCCCCACTCGCTTCCATAATAAATACAAGGAACCCCTGGCATTCCAAACAACAAACCATATATAATCGGTAAAAAAGAACGATTTGTAAGCTGACTGGCAATTCGGCTCACATCGTGATTATCTATAAAGTTCATAAGATTTTTACCAACAAATAATCCTTCATTACCAAAAAACCTATTAAATGAATGAGATACCTCAAACATATTTTTATCATTGCATCCAGACCATAATGCTTTGTAACACTCATAGTTTGTGCAACTATATAATTCACTGTCATTAACTCTATGCATATCTTTTTCGTAAATAATTTCGCCAATTAATACGCAATCATTTGATAGGCTGTTAACAAAGGTATGCAATTTTTTTAGAAACTCATCGCTTAAAGAATAGGCAACATCTAGTCTAATTCCATCGATATGAAAAAGGTCATTCCATTTTTTTACAGCACCAAACAAATGATCTATAACAGCAGGATTTTCTAAATTTAGTTTTACAAGATCAAAGTGACCTTCCCAACCTTCGTACCAAAAGCCGTCATTATCGTTTGAATTTTTATTCCAATCAATGTAAAACCAATCTTTATAAGCAGAATTTTCTCTATTTTGTTGTACGTCTCGAAAAGCCCAGAAACCCCGTCCTACATGATTAAAAACCCCGTCTAAAACGACACGTATGCCATTATCATGTAATAATGTACACAAACGGGCAAAATCATCATTACTGCCTAGACGGCTATCTATTGTATAATAATCTCTGGTATCGTATCCGTGCCTATCACTCTGAAAAACAGGTGAAAAATACACCGCATTTACACCAAGACGTTTAAGATGATCTATCCAACCACCTTCTTTAATTGTTTTTTCTAATCGATTTACCGGTGGTAATGAACCATTCCAAGAATTGTTCCAATCCCAGCTATTTTCTTTAGGTGCCCCAGTTATTCCCATTGGGTAAAATTGATAAAAAACAGCATTATCATACCAATTACTCATACATTGCTCCATTTAACACTTATTGTTTTATATTTTTATTAAATAAACATCACACTTTTTTAATAAATACCATGCATAAACAATTTTACAATTGCATTAACTGGAATATCAGCCTCGATCCCAGCATACACATCTGCAATAAAAATACGTGCAAGCAATGAGGTTTTCCCTTTTAAATTGCCATGGGTTTTACTTGCCTTATTAAAAAACGCCGTTATTTGGGTATAATTTTTTTCATATAATTGCTGAATAGTGCTAATTCCTTCCGCATCTTCTGGTGAAAATTGCAAAGAAAGCATTAAACGATAAAAAACAGGATTTTTTTTACAAAAAGCATAATAAAGCTGAGCTATATCACAAAGTTGCCCAAACACGTCTTTTTCATACTCTTTTGGAGATGGTATATAATTGCATTTTTCTTGTAGAGATTCATTAAATGGTACAAAGTATTCATCCCAAAGAGCTGCATAAATTCCTTGTTTATTCTTAAAAAAGTAATATAACGTCGGCTTTGTAACACCAGCAAGGTTTACAATTTCTTGCACACTTGTACCGGTATAACCTCTTTGTGAAAACAATACTAATGCCACTTCTAATAGGGCAGCCCTCTTATTTGTTTTTTCTTGCTTTTCATTTTCCATGTCTTCTTTATATACCTACCGGTAAGTAATGTCAAGGTTAGAAAGAATCTTTTCTGCCTTTTAACCATGTAGACAAGGCAACTGTCGCACTAGAAAAAGCTAAAGGAATTGCGTTTAATTCTTGTAAATTATTGCAAGGGAACGTTTTATATGCAGTAATTTCATCTTCTTCGGTATGTGTTAATGTAGAAAGAACAGAATTTGATGTATTATCTATACTTGTTGTCTTAAAAAAAATATCACATGTTTTATAGGTAATATCAGCATACTCATAAATATTTGGAGCTGTACAGACAAAGTGTATATCCTCTGGCGTATAACCAGTTTCTTCTTCGCACTCTCGTATACAGGCGTTTTCTGCGCTTTCATCGGGATCTACAAACCCACCAGGAAGTGCATAATATCCTTTTCTTGGGTTTCGTCCTCTTTTTACAAACAACACGTTGTACGATTTACCATCTACAGAATCTTTTGAACTTGTTTTGTTCTCTATAGGTATAATTATTCCTGTTGCAGCTGCAATGTTATTGTATAATTTAAGCCCACATTGTGAGCATTTCCAGTATTGGTTATTTAGATACTGTAAAGATTTGCGCCCACATTTTGGGCAAAAAGGTAAGTTATTCATAGCTTGTACTCCCTAAAGATATCCTTAAATTTACCATTTAAAAATATCGCGCATTTAATGTGTCGCCTAAAGCTTCTGCACGTTTAAAAGTTTGTAATATAAGTGGTATAAACAATGGCAACATATTTTTAACTCGATTCATTAAGCCTTTTGTAGGTTTAAAACCACCTCTAATAATTTGTACTTTTATTATCTGAGCGGCTTCATCGGCTAGTATGGGAATAAACCTAAAGACAAGAGACGCTGTCATCGCAATATATTTGCTTTTTATTCCTATTGCATCTAATGGTTTACATAGTATTTTTAAACCATCAAGCAATTCTGTTTCTTCGGTGGAATACAAAAAAGCGCTAATAGCACAAAGCGCACTAATAATATGCAAAAGTGTTTTTACAACCAACAAAATTTTTGACGGGGTTATTGTAATAAAAGACCATTCCCAATACACACTTTCGTTTGCTTGCATAGGAAACAATAAAAACTGAAAAGCTGCAAATAGTGCAATCCAGGGTAAAAACTTTAGAAAAGTTATAAGTAATTTTTTAAGCGGAAACCGCGAAGACAGCACATAAACAAAAGAAAAGAGAGAAAACCCACACAGCCAATAAAAGTTTTGTAGCGCAATCCCTGTTATAAAAACAGCTAAAAATATTAAGTATTTTGTTTGGGGTTTTAAGCCATGAATGAGCGATTTGCGCTTACAATAAAGACCCGTCGAAGTAGTTCGTAACCCGTCTAGCATTGATAAATCACCACAATGGACAGGAGCCAATCCTTTATAAAAGTCAGAATTGGTACCTTTTTGAGTGTCTTCAATCACTTGTCCATTAGAAAGCGTTATGCACCTATGTGCAAAGTCGCCTTCTTCTTTTCGATGGGTAGAAAACACAACAGTTTTACCTTGTTTTGCAAGTTCACCAAGCATATTCATTATTTGATGTCTACTTCCCGGGTCAAGCCCCGCAGTAGGTTCATCGAAAAGATACACCTCATTTTCTAGCGCAATTATTCCCGCTAGTGCAATTTTACGTTTTTCCCCGCCACTAAGCGCTACTGTTCTGCGATCTGCATATTGAGCAAACGGAATAGCCGCAATATCCATTGCTTGTTTTACACGCTCTTTTAATTTTTTGCCACTCATTCCCTGATTTCTAGGGCCAAAAGCAACATCATCTGCTGCAAATTCTTCAAAAAGAGCACTTTCTGTTTCTTGCAAAGCCAAAACAGGTTTACTCGAGGCAACAATAGAGCCAGAATCGGGTTGTAGCAATCCAGATGCAAGTTCTAAAATAGTACTTTTGCCAGACCCCGACTCACCCATTAAAGCCGTTACCTGACCTTTAAAAAATGACAATGATATATTATGCACACCGCCATGAAAATTTGACATTAAAGACTTTGTTTCTGTTTCTTTTTTTAGAGAATTTGTTTTATCGTACAAAAAATGTACATTTTGCAAGACTAAACCAGCTTTTTTATCTTTTATAACGGCTTTATCTTGTACTTCTTTATCACGTAGCGATATAGGATTGCTCCCAAAAAG
>JTFN01000365.1_pt1 | contig 46334 bp, 36 predicted proteins | sample 235401 | NCBI WGS metagenome assembly JTFN01 (sample SAMN03067589, study PRJNA260952) | activated sludge metagenome | biome: Sludge; feature: Wastewater; isolation source: CETP activated sludge from augmented bioreactor treating industrial... | place: India:Gujarat | collected 2013-04 | reverse complement strand
CTTTGTTTGGAATTTGTATCTGCTTATTAGAAGCTAGTAAAGCATCACGAGCTCCTCCAGAATTTTGCCAACCACCGGATTTAAAAATCTTTTGAAGTAGTATTTCTGTCGTTTCTTGTGTTTCAAATTCCATGTTTTGGTATATAAAACTAGCTGTTAAATTACGTTCTTGTTCTTCCATGAATGCTATGTCTTTATTAAAAAGTCGAACAGTTCCCGTGTCCGGAGATACTCTTCCTGCGGCCAAAAGTAAAAAGGTACTTTTTCCACTTCCATTTGGACCAACAAGAATTGTAAATTTTCCTGGTAATGTTGCTGTAAAATGATCAAATACAGGCTTGTTTATTATTTGATTTCCGTCTTTGTCTACTTCATGTTCAAAAGGTGGATACGTAAATCGTACATCTTTAAATGTAATAAATTTATCTGTCATCAATTCTGTCCTTATGCTTAGTATCGGATATTTCCTAGATCAAGTGATATAAATGGTAATGCTTCGTATTTTGTTGTTCCAGCCCCAATTCGAGCAATAATACTAAGATTATCGGTAATGCGAAGCCCTGTGTCAAATGACGAGCGCCACTCTAGCTGTTTGATTGTGATAGAGTCGAATGAATCCCATACATTACCTATTGCTCCTGTAACGGAGAAGAAAAGTTTTCCTCCTATTATAGTTAATTGTTTGTTAGGGGAAAATTGTAATGTTGAGCTAATTGCTGTTTTATGTATACCATAATGAGTTCTATCGATTATTTGTGGAAAAAATTGTCTGTCTGCTGTTGAAAATCCATATATTGGAATAATGTTTTTGTTTTTTATTATATTTTCATCTAGGTTAGTGCCAATGTAGTTTGCAAACAGTAAGCTGACATTTTTTCCTAAGGGTATTAGTTGTGTATAATCTATTGAAAGAATATCTGCATATGGGATTTCATTTGTGTTTTCAATTGGTAGAATGTTGTTATTTTCTATTGATAAATAAGTTCCTTTGGAAGGTAGCGAATTATAATCTAATGTATTCACCATAAATTTGCTAAAAATCTTAAGATTATATGATTGTGATCCTTCATTAATTTCTTCTGTTGTATCTTGCCAGTTTATTCCTGTTCCTGCATTAAAATAAACACTTTGTGGAAAAGGAATTCCAAATAATATTTCTGAATTTGCTTTTTTTATTCCTATATCAACAGGTGAATCATTAGAGCTGAAAAGGCTTTTTGCAAAATAATAATTATATGAATAGGAAGAATCAAATTGCAAGAATAAATGTTCCAAAATAGGCTGATGGTACATGACCTCGATTGCCAATGTATTAAAAAGTGTTCCTTTAAAAGATAAAACAGAATCTTTTCCTAATATTCCTCGTTTTTGAAAATCTGTCGAAAAAGTTAATGTATTATTTACGTATTTAGAAAAGGTTACATTGTAATTAAGATCAAATAAAATAGAATAATCTACAGGTTCTTTTTCTGTTGTGTTAATCTCTAAGAGTTCGTCTTCATCGTTTGTTTTGGTAATTCTCCCTGTTACTGTTTTGTAATTTCCTGAGTTATACATATCTTCTAGTAGGACATGAAGACTGTCATCATTAAAAAAGTTTTCTTTTTTTATAGAGTTAAAGGTTTCTTCTGTATCTTCTTTTGTGGAGCTATGGCTTGTATTAATAACAATTTTAGTAGGATTGGGAATTGGGTTGTCTAAATATTTTTCTGCAAACTTACAAGGTTTTTCTCTTATTTGTTCTATTGAATCTGTTTGAGGAGAGTTTTCAAAAATTTTAGCTCTCAAGGCTTTTACTTGTGGCCTGTATTTTTCTAAATCATTTTTAGCTATTTGATATATTTCAGAAGCTTTATCATAGTCTATTAAAGAGTAGTCCCCATGATTTGGTATAATAACAAGATCTGCTAACTCGTGTTTTTTTACACTTGTTACGTACTCGTTTAATCCTATCATCTGATATCCAGCAATTAACGGATTATTATTAAAGGATTTTGAATTAGTGTCTAGTATATGTCCAAAATCAATGTCAATTACAATCTCATATCCCAGTTCTTTTGCAATATCCACAGGGTTGTCATTTTGATTTAAGGCATCTATGCAATAGTTTCCTTCATATAAAAAAGGTTGAAAAATAGACGAAATGCTAATACTACTGCGTATAACTTCTGCAAGATCACCTTTGTCCATAATTATTTGTTCCCCTGTTATTGCATTTATGGTTATAGCACGAAAAGGTATGGGGAGTGTGTCAAAGTCTGTATTAGAGGGGATTCTCATTGTTAATTTTTTTAATGCATTATAAAAATATTGTCCTGCAAAAAAAGAACTGCCTTGCTGCAAATTTATTTGGTAATCGTCTTCTTTTATACTAAAACTTATAGGTGATTTATTTAAATCTAAGCAGTCTAGTGTATTCTCTTTTGTAAAGTTTAGAGAATATATGTTCTGAATTTTACCATGGTCTTGCAAAATATATTCGATAGGAGGTTCAAGAAAGTAATCAAACATTTTGTAGCAATCAATTGCACTAAGATTTTCATAGATTTGACTAGGGGTGTATCCTACAGAATATAATCCACCTACAATTGATCCAGCACTTGTAGCAACTATTAAATCGATAGGGATGTTTTCTTCTTCAAGTAATTCTAGTACAGGGATTTGAGAATATCCAAGTGCCCCGCTCCTAGAAAGAACGACTGCAACTTTTGGACGTTTATTTTTTTGTGGGGTTGTTTGTGTATAAAGCAATCCATTTACAAATAAAAAATTAAGTTCGATAAAAAACAAAACATGTCTAAATCTTTTAGAAAACATTTCAGTAATATAGCATATTTACTTTTTTATGAGCAATGAGTAAATCATTTTTTTATTGTTAGAATCGTACGTTCCCAACATCAAGTGAAATAAATGGAAGTACAGTGTTTTGTGTTGTGCCTGCTCCAATTCGAGCAACAATACCAAATCCATTGGTGATACGAATACCAGTGTCGAAAGAAGCTCTCCATTCTAAGTTTTTTAATGTAATCGAGTCAAACGAGTCCCAGACATTTCCTATTGCTCCGCTTGTTGCAAAATAAGCTTTGCCTCCAATTAATGTAATTTGATCCCATGGTGCAAATTGAAGAGATGTACTTATTGTTGCTTTATGTATGCCGTAGTCACTTCTATCGACTATTTGAGGAAAGTATTGTCTATCTGCTGTTGTAAATCCATATATAGGAGTTAAGTCTGTTCTATTTAATAAGCCTTGATCAATATTAGAACCAGCAAAGCCACTTAGTAATAAACTTATGCTATGTGTTATAGGGATAGCACCTATTGCCTCTATTTCTGTTATACCAAAAACAGGTACACTGTGGTCAACGGTTACAGGAACTACACATATATGTTTAAGAGATGTATACGCCCCGCTTTCGGGAAAGAGATTAAAATTTAGTGTGTTAAATATATAATTCAAATTGAAGTCAGAATTTATTGTGCTTGATCCTTCTTTGATTTCATCTGTAGTATCATACCAAGCAATTTTTGCTCCTCCTGTTAATGTATGTTCGTTCGAAAACGGTACTCCAAAAGTAGTTGAAAAATATGCGGTTTTTTTTAATAGGTTTTTTCTTTCTATTTGTGAATACCAACCGGTTCCTGTATGTAAATAATCGTACAACAAGGCTGAATCTAATTCTATAAAAAAATGAGCTCCAATTGGTTGCATGTACATTAATTCAAATGAGTAATTGTTAAGAAAAACAGTTTTTGCAGACAACACAGAACCTTTTCCTGTTAATTCTCTTAGTTGAAAGTCTGTTGAAATATCGAATTCTGCTACCGAATCTGTAGCAAGTGTCCCTTCTGCATTTGCACCAAATAAGATAACTGTTTTGTCTGGTTTTTTGTCTATTGCACTTATTTCAAGTATTTCATTATTTTCATTTTGTGTTATTCTTGTTGTAACAGTAATATAAAGTCCAGTGTTGTAAATTCCTTCTGATAGTAATTTAAATGATTCAGCTGAAAATTCATTGTTTTCGTTGATAATCTTATTAAAATAATTTGTTGTATATTTTGTTGTATTCTTATCATTAAAATTTAGAACAATTTTATTTGGTTTAGGGTTTGAATTATCAAAATAATTAGAGGGGAAAGAGCTTTTTTTTTCTCGATATAATCCAGTTTCTTTATCATAGAAAAGGTTCGGTTGTGGAAGAAGTGTTTTTCCTTCCCAGTTGTCAATTTTATTTTTTAATTCTTTTATTTGAGGGCGGTATCTTTCTATGTCGGCTTGTGCTATTTTGTAAATCTCAAATGCATCATCATAGTCAATGAGCGAATGGTTTCCGTAGTCCGGAAGCATAACAATATCAGCAAGCTTGTAATTTTCAAGATTTTCATTGTTTTGGCCCATCTGCATCATTTGAGTTAATGCTTTTAGAGGAGTTGTTTCAAATGCACTATAAGAATCTTCTAGAGCATTTCCAAAATCGACGTCAATTATGATGTCATAGCCCATTTTTTTAGCCACATCAATAGGATTATTATTACGTGCCAATCCATCTACATAGTAGTTTCCTTCATGGTAGAAAGGTTGAAACAGGCCTGGAATACTCATACTTGCGCGAATTGCTTCTGCCATATCACCGTGATCAAAAATAACAAGTTCCCCAGTTATTAAATTGACAGCTACTGCTCTGAATGGTATTGGAAGAGTATTAAAATCAATGTTTGATGGAATACGAATTGTGTTTTGTTTAAGCATTACATATGCATTTTGACCCGTTAATAGGGAGCTTCCCATTTGTAATGAAATTTTATTGTCAGAATTTATAAACTTTAATGCAAAAGGAGTTGTTATCGAGCTATGGTCACCAAGTTTTTTTTCGAATGGCGACGTCACTGAATCTTGAAAAATAGTACTCCATTTAAGATTTCCTAAGGTTTGCATTATTTTGTTAGGTTTATATCCTGCACAATATAATCCAGCAATTATCGAACCCGCACTATTACCTATGACTATATCAACAGGAATCCCTTCTTCTTCGAGCATTTCCAAAACAGGGATATGTACAAATCCTCGAGCTCCACCTCCTGCTAAAACAAGAGCTACAGAAGGTCTTGTCTTTAAAGATTTCGTGGTAGAACTGGTTGAACCAAGTGCATCTTCTTTAGTTTGTGCTGTTAAAAATGCATTAAAACCGAGTAGCATAAATAAAAAGGAACAGAGAGAATATTTATGATTCATAATGTAACTATATCATTATAAAAAAAAATCGGCAATTAAGGATATGATTAGTAACGTATGTTTCCTAAATCAAATGAAATAAAAGGAGTTGGTATATTTTCGACACTTCCTATACCTGCTTTGGCGACAAAGCCAAATGCCTCTGTGATTCGAAGACCTATATCAATTGAAGTTCGATAGTTACAATCGATAATAGAAATATCATCGAAGGAACCAAAGATATTTCCTATTGCGCCACTCACTCCTATGTAAGCTTTGCCCCCTAAAAGTGTAATCTGATCCCATGGTGCAAAAAGGAGAGAAGTTGAAATGGCTATTTTGTGTAGTCCATAATTAGTTCTGTCTGCAATTTGTGGAAAAAAACGGCGGTCTGCAACACTAAATCCATAGACAGGGTATAAGTCTGTTCTATTACTCATAGATTCGTCTATATTTGAACCAGCAAATCCATTAAGAATTAAAGTAAGTGATGTATTTAGCGGGATAGCGCGTGTGATATCAATTTCTAATACATCAAATAAGAAGGTATCATCTTTGTTTGTTAAAGGCATTACCGTAGTGTTATCTACAGAAAGGTACGATCCACGAGATGGAAATAAACTAAAATCAAGATTACTAAATGTATAATTAAAAAAAACATCAAAATTAGTAGATTCATCGCCATAGGTAGAAGAGTTATCTTTTATGCGTATAAGTTCTTCCGTTGTGTCATCCCAATTTATTGAAATTCCTGAAAGTAGAGTGTTTCTAGTTGAAAAGGGGATTCCAAAAGAAAGTGCACTTTTTAGTTCTTTTGTAAGATATACATTTGAAGGTGTATTAGTATAGATTTTAGACTCGAGATTTAAGTTATCATAGCTTAAATCAAAATCTAATTGTGCAAAAAAGCCTGTTTCCATCGGTTGCCTGTACAATAATTCTGCATTTATATCATTTAGAAACGAGGCTTGAAGAGATAATATCGATCCATCCCCTGTAAGATTGCGTATTTGTGCATCAGTTATAAAAGATAATTCAGAATAAGTAGAAGATGAAAATGTTCCTTCATATTCTGGTCCAAAAAGAATAATATTGTCTTTTGGTTTACTAGTTTTTGCAGTGACAACGAGTTCTTCTTTTTCATCATTTTTTATGATTTTTGTTGTTATGCTTTTATACGTTCCTTTGTTATAAGTAACATTGGATAAAGTATTTAAATCTTCAGGTGTAAAAGTTCCATTTAAACTTTGAGTGTTGTAAAATTGTTCTTTGATAAAATCAATTGTAGTATTATCATCTGCGTGTACAGTTATTTTTGTCGGGTTTAAAATTGGATTATCAAAATAATTTTTAGGAAACAATGATTTTTTTGACCTGTATAAAAGATCATCTTCTGTTTTATCTATCACTATCGATTCGTTTTCAATTCTTTTTTTTAGGGCTTTGACTTGAGGACGATATCGTTCAATATCAGTTTTAGAAAGTTCATAAATTTTCATTGAACTTTCATAATCAATAACGGTGTAATTTGCATGATATGGAAGAATTACTAAATCAGCTAATTTGTAATTCTCTAGATTTTTTACCGTTAATTCCATGCCAATGGATTGGTTTACTACGGCAATTGGACTGCTTTCAAAAGTATCATAAGTGTCAATTAAGGCGTCTCCAAAATCTACATCAATAATGATGTCGTAGCCCATTTTTGCAGCAATATCGATAGGGTTGTTATCACGTACCATGCCGTCGACATAATAATGATCGTTCAATTTAAAAGGTTGAAAAACTCCTGGAATACTCATACTACTTCTCATAGCTTCTGCAATATCACCTTGTGAAAAGGATACGATTTCGCCAGTTAGTAAATCTACAGCTACGGCTCTGTATGGTGTGGGTAATGTATCAAAATCAACATTTGAAGGGATTCGTATTGTAAATTGTTTTAGTATTTCATAGGTTTGCTGTCCGGTTAATAAAGAAGTTCCCATCTGCATAGTAGGTAAGTTATTTTTAAAGGTAAAATTAAGTTCAAATGGAATAGCTGTAGAACTATGGCTTCCTAAGGTTTGCTCAAAAGGGGAGATGACTTTGTCATTAAAAACGGAAGTCCAATCCATATTCCCTATCGTATCTATTATTTCTTGAGGAGTGTATCCTATACAATAAAGTCCTCCTACGATAGAACCAGCACTTGTTCCTATAACCATGTCGATAGGAATTCCCTCTTCTTCAAGCATTTGAAGTACTGGTATATGTGCATATCCAAGTGCACCACCTCCGGCTAGAACAAGAGCCACTGAAGGACGTTTTTTTGAGGTTTTGTTTGAAATATCTTCTTGAGCATTTACTTTAAATAAGGAAAAAAATAAAATACTTAATAGTAGAAGAAAAGATGAAAAAGACTTTTTATTCATCAAGTTAATATAACATAATTGGAGTTATTTAACAATATGTTGACAAAGTGTTTTACGATACAGTAAGTTATGTACACTTGTAAAAATTAATTCATAAAGGTATTCTATTAGTATTCGAAATTTTTAGGTGTTAATTAAACTGTTTTAGTGGCTTTTTCGTTTCAGTTTACTGTACGAAAAAGGAAATTTATATATAAATTTTTTAAGGACGGACTTATGGCAGAAAAAAACATGGTAATGATTGACGGAAATACAGCCGCTGGTCATGTTGCCCACGCTTTAAGTGAAGTAATATCGATTTATCCTATTACTCCTTCAAGCCCAATGGGTGAAGTAGCTGATACTTACTCAGCTCAAGGTAAAAAAAATATCTGGGGTACAGTTCCGGATGTTGTAGAAATGCAGTCTGAGGCTGGTGCTTCTGGGGCTGTACATGGTGCATTAACAGCTGGGGCTTTAAGCACAACTTTTACAGCTTCACAGGGACTTCTTTTGATGATTCCTAATATGTATAAAATTGCGGGTGAATTGACAAGTACTGTTTTTCATGTTGCAGCTCGCGCAATTGCTACAAGTTCTCTTTCTATTTTTGGTGATCATCAAGATGTTATGGCTTGTCGTCAAACTGGTTGGGCAATGCTTGATTCTTGCAGTGTTCAAGAGGTTATGGATTTAGCTGTAATAGCACATTCGTCAACTTTACGTGCACGTGTTCCTTTTATTCATTTTTTTGATGGATTCCGCACATCTCATGAGTATCAGAAAGTAGAAGAAGTTCCTTATGAAGTAATGGCAAAAATGGTAGATGACGAACTTGTTCGTGCTCATCGCCTTCGTGGTCTTACTCCAGAAAAACCTGTTGTTCGTGGTACAGCTCAAAATCCTGATGTTTATTTTCAGAGTCGTGAAGGTGTTCAAAAATATTATGATAAAGTTCCTGCAATTGTTCAGGAAGAAATGGATAAATATGCGAAATTAACAGGTCGTGCTTATCATTTATTTGACTATGTTGGTGCAAAAGATGCCGAAAAAGTTATTGTCATTATGGCTTCCGGGGCAGATACTTGTGATGAAACTGTAGAAGCATTAGTTGCAAAAGGCGAAAAAGTCGGTGTTTTAAAAGTACGCTTGTATCGTCCATTTAGTGCAAAAGATTTTGTTTCAGCTATTCCTTCTTCATGTAAAGCTCTTTCTGTAATGGATCGCTGTAAAGAACCTGGTGCTCTTGGTGAACCACTTTATGAAGATGTTCTTACTGCTCTTTCAGAACAAGGCCGTGAAATTGAAACAGTCGTTGGTGGCCGTTTTGGTCTAGGTTCAAAAGAATTTACCCCTGCAATGGTAAAAGGAATTTTTGATAACCTTTCTGGAGAAAAGAAAAATCATTTTGCTGTTGGTATCGAAGACGATGTTTGTGGCAATAGTATTGCATATGATGATTCATTCCAACTTCATGAAGAAGGAATGACTGAAGCTATGTTCTACGGATTAGGTTCTGATGGTACAGTTGGCGCTAACAAAAACTCTATCAAGATTATTGGTGAAGCACACCCTGAACTGTATGCTCAAGGTTACTACGCATATGACTCTAAAAAATCAGGTGGACTTACTGTTTCTCACCTTCGTTTTGGTAAAAACGTTATTCGTCGTCCTTATGCAATCACAAATGCAGATTTCTTAGCTTGCCATAAATTTACTTATATGGAATCACTCCGCATGATTGAACATGCAAAACAAGGTGGAGTATTCTTATTAAACTCTCCTTATTCTGCTGCAGAAGTATGGGAACACATTCCTGTTGAACAACAACAAGATATCATTGACAAAAAACTTCAGTTCTATGTTATTGATGCTTTTAAAATTGCTGCACAAGCTCACATGGGTACTCGTATCAATGTTGTTATGCAAACAGCTTTCTTTAAAATTTCCGGAGTTCTAAAAGAAGATGTTGCCGTTAAATTTATGAAGAAATTTATCGAAAAATCATATGGTAAAAAAGGTCCAGAAATTGTACAGAAAAACTACGATACTATTGATCTTTCACTTAATGCTGTAGAAAAAGTAGATTATCCTTCAACAACAGCAGGTTCTATTCACATGAAACCAGCTATGTCATCTTCTTCTGATCCATTTATTAAGGGTGTTCTTGGTGCAATGTCAGATCAGCAGGGTGATAAACTTCCTGTGTCTAAACTTCCAGAAGATGGTACTTTCCCTTCAGCTACAACACAGTACGAAAAACGTTCTGTTGCAGAAATGATTCCTGAATGGGATCCTGAAGCTTGTATTCAGTGTGGTCAGTGTACTGTTGTTTGTCCTCATGCAGTTATTCGTATGAAGACTATGACAAATGATGAAGCTGCTAAGGCTCCTAAAACATTTAAAGCAGTAGAAACAAAACCAAAACCAACAGAAGGCAAAAAAGTTGTTCTTCAAGTTTCTAGTGAAGATTGTACTGGTTGTGGAATGTGTGTAAGTGTTTGTCCTATGGCACAAAAAGGTGCTTTAAAACTTGTACGCTATACAGCTGATTTACGTAAAACAGAATCTGCTAACTGGGATTACTTTATGGAACTTCCAGAAGTTGATCCTTCAACACTTAACTTGTCCACTCCTAAGGGTCTTGCAATGAAACGTCCATTATTCGAGTTCTCTGGAGCTTGTGCTGGATGTGGAGAGACACCTTATATTAAACTTCTTTCACAATTATTTGGTGATCGTGCAATGATTGCTAATGCTACAGGTTGTTCATCAATTTATGGAGGTAACCTTCCTTCAACTCCTTATGCTAAAAATGCAAAAGGTAATGGACCTGCATGGTCTAATTCATTATTTGAAGATGCTGCTGAATTTGGTCTTGGTATGTGTTTATCTAATGACAAACTTTCAGAATATGCTCGAGAAGTAGGAACTAAAGCAAAAGATGCAGGAATTGCAACTGAAGAATTAGGTCGAATTCTTACTAATGAGCAAAAAGATGATGCAGCTATTGCACAACAACGTGCTGATATCGAATCTCTTAAAGCAAAATTAGCTAAATCTAAAGATCCTCTAGCTGTAGAGCTTAATTCTTTGACAGATCATTTTGTACGTCGTTCACAATGGATTATTGGTGGTGATGGTTGGGCTTATGATATTGGTTATGGCGGAGTTGATCATGTTTTAGCTTCTGGTCGAAATATCAATATTTTGGTAGTAGATACTGAAGTATATTCAAACACTGGAGGACAAATGTCAAAAGCAACTCCTATTGGTGCTGTTGCTAAGTTTGCTGCTTCTGGTAAATCAACTTCTAAAAAAGACCTTGGTCTTATGCAAATGACTTATGGATATGTATATGTAGCTAAAGTTTCTTTAGGTGCTAATATGAACCAAGTTATTAAAGCTTTCCGTGAAGCAGAAGCTTATAATGGACCTTCTTTAATTATTGCTCAAGCTCACTGTATTAATCATGGTATTAAGATGAATATGGGACTTAAACTTCAGAAAGAAGCTACAGAATGTGGTTTATGGCCTTTGTATCGTTATAATCCTGAACTTGTAGAGCAAGGAAAGAATCCATTCCAGCTTGATAGCAAAGAACCTACCTTTAATCTTGCAGATTATATGTACAAGGAAGTTCGATTTAAGAGCTTAAAAGCTGCTCAACCAGAGCGTGCTGCAATGTTACTTGAAAAAGCAACTATTACTGCAAAACGTCAATGGAAAGAGTATCAATATTTAGCTGCCCGAGATTTTTAATTTCTGAGTAAGTTAATTATGGAAGCCCTGTAAATTGTGAAAACGATTTGCAGGGCTTTTTTGTTTATTTTTAAAAATGCTCTTTACCTTGTTTTAAAAATGCGTTAATTTCTTTGGACGTATAAAGGATTTTTATAATAAATGACAAAAGATTTAACAGAAGGTTCTCCTTTTAAACTTATCGTAGGTTTTTCTCTGCCTCTATTATTAGGCAATTTGTTTCAACAGTTTTATAGTGTTGTAGATACTGTAATTGTTGGAAAATTTTTGGGTGTTGAAAGTTTAGCTGGAGTTGGTTCCACAGGTGCTGTAAATTTTCTAATTATTGGGTTTTGCATGGGGGTTGGAAATGGTTTTGCATTACCAATTGCCAATAAATTTGGAGCAAAAGATTATAAAACCTTGCGTCAATATGTTGCTAGTTCTATACAATTAAGTGTTGCATTTGTATTGTTTTTTACAGTAGTAACAGTAGTATTGTGTAGGCCTCTTTTGCGACTCATGCAGACCCCAGATAACATTATCGAGCAAGCAGATTCATATATTCGAATAATTTTTGCGGGAATTCCTATTTTGTTTATGTATAATCTTCTTGCAAGTATTATACGATCTTTAGGTGATAGTAAAACACCAGTATATTTTTTAATAGTTTCTTCTCTTTTAAATATTGTGCTTGATTTGTTTTTCATTGTAGGGCTAAAAACAGGTGTCAGAGGGGCTGGGTTTGCAACTGTCATATCTCAATTGGTATCTGGTATTTTATGTATTCTATATATGCAAAAACACTATGAAATTTTACATCTTTCAAAAGATGACTGGAAAATTAGAACTCATCATTTTTATGTATTAAGTAGCATGGGTTTTCCCATGGGATTACAATATTCAATAACCGCTATAGGCAGTGTTATTTTACAAGCTTCTGTAAATTCTCTTGGATCTGATACTGTAGCAGCTGTAGCGGCAACTTTTAAGATATCTTTATTCTTTTGTTGCCCGTTTGATGCTTTAGGAGCGACAATGGCAACCTTTGGAGGTCAAAACACTGGAGCGCAGAAGCTTGAAAGGCTTAAATCGGGATTAAGGGCAAGTTCACTAATTGGTTTTTCATATGCGTTCGTAGCCTTTATTGTTTTATTTTTATTTGGTCGCAATTTAGGTATGCTCTTTGTAGATAGTTCTGAGGTTTTGATTTTAGATCAAATACATACTTTTTTAATTATTTTAAGTGCGTTTTATATTCCTCTTGTGTTGGTTAATGTTTTTAGATTTATGATACAGGGAATGGGATTTAGTAGTTTTGCCGTATTTGCTGGGGTTTTTGAGCTAATAGGGCGTGCAGTAGTGGCAATTATTTTTATTCCAATCTGGGGGTTTACTGCCGTATGTTTTGCTTCTCCGGTTGCTTGGATACTAGCAGATTGTTTTCTAGTCCCTGCATTTTTATATTCATTTAAAAAACTTAAGAGACAGCAAAATATATGATATTAAAAAAGAGATTTTTTTTATAAAAAAGTATTGTACAAACTCACAATACGGTGTATATGATTATAAAAGACTGATTGTTAAAAAAAAGTTTTTAACATCAGTCTTTTTATTTTATAAGAAGTTTATGGAGGCATAACAATGCGTAAACTTTCGGTACTAGCTTTAGGGCTTTGTTTTTTGATTGTACTTGCAGGGTGTGGAAAAGAAAACACCTTATATTTGTACAACTGGACTTATTATACTCCGGATTCTGTAATTGAAAAATTTGAACAAGAATTTGGAGTTAGCGTGAAAGTTGATAGCTATGCTTCTAATGAAGAAATGTATGCTAAACTTCTGGCTGGGGCGAGTGGTTATGATATTGTTTTTCCTTCTCAGGATTACACATCAATAATGATAAAAGAAGGGATGTTCAAGGAAATAGATTGGGCACAGATTCCTAATGGCAAATATATAAGTGATCTAGTACGCGAAAAAGCGACATACGATCCTGGATTTAGATATTCAGTTCCATATTATATGGGAACTGCAGGTGTTATTGTAAATACCAAAAAAGTTCCTGACTTTAAAAAAAGTTGGAGTATTTTTGAGCGAAAAGATCTTGCTGGTCGTATGAGTTTAATGGATGATATGAGAGAAGTTCTGGGAGATTCTTTAGCTTATCATGGATTTTCTGTTAATAGCTTAAATCCTGAGGAATTGGCAATTGCGGCTGATACAATAGAAAATGATTGGAAACCAAATATAGTTCGCTTTGATGCCGAAGGTTATGGAAAAAGTTTTGCGTCTGGTGATTTTTGGGTTGTTCAAGGGTATGCAGAATGCGTATATGCTGAAGTTCCAGAAGAGAATTGGGATGGAATTGCATTTTTTGTTCCTGAGGAAGGAGGCCCAATGTATATAGATTCAATGTGTATTCTAAAAAATTCAAAACACTATGATCTTGCTTTAGAGTTTATGAACTTTATTCATCGGCCAGAAATTTATGCAGAATTTTGTGATGAATTTAGTTTCCCTTCTAGTGTAAATACAGCTGCAGAAAAATATATGAAAGTTACACCCGTGTACACAGCGGAAGATATGTTGAATTGTGAGATAAAAGATGATCTTGGAGAAGGTCTTGCAACTTACAATGAAATTTGGGAAGATATTCGATTTTCCGATTAATGATTTAAGAACTTGACTGGAGGTAACCTGCACAGTGAAAGGTAGTACTGTTTCAATAAAGGGAGTGTCTAAACACTTTGGTTCGTTTCATGCTCTTAAAGATGCTGAAATTATGATTAATGAGGGCGAATTTTTTTCACTTTTAGGCCCTTCTGGTTGTGGCAAAACAACGCTGTTAAGAATTATAGCTGGATTTGAGAATCCCGATGACGGAGTTGTTCTTATTGATGACAAAGATGTTGTTTCTTTTCCTGCCAATAAACGTCCGACAAATACTGTTTTCCAAAACTATGCGCTTTTTCCACATTTATCGGTGTATGAAAACGTTGCTTTTTCGCTTCGTTTGCGTAAAGTGGAAAAAAAAGAATTGGATAGAAAGGTAAAAGAGTATGTCCATCTTGTTGATCTTGATGCCCATATGCATAAAAAAATATCTCAGTTATCGGGTGGGCAAAGACAGCGAGTTGCGATTGCTCGGGCTTTGATAAATGAGCCAAAGGTTTTGCTTTTAGATGAACCTTTATCAGCGTTGGATGCTAAATTACGACAAAATTTACTTATCGAACTTGATGATTTGCATGATAAAATAGGAATTACATTTATTTATGTTACCCATGATCAAGCAGAAGCTTTATCTGTATCGGATCGTATTGCAGTTATGAATGCTGGTAAAGTTTTGCAAGTAGGCACCCCATTTGAGATATACGAAAATCCAGCAACTGCTTTTGTTGCAAAGTTTATTGGAGAGACAAATCTTTTTCTTGCTACTGTAGAAAAATGCATGACAGTAGAAAAAGTTCTCGAAAATGCGGATGAGGATGCTGATGATAACTTTACCGAAACCGATGAATTTCTTTGTGAAATAAAGATTAATAAGTTGCCTGGTCTTGTGCAAGTTTCTGATTATGAGAGAACAGAACCTGGCCAGCAAATTTGTTATACTGTAAGACCCGAAAAAGTTCATATTTCGTTGGATCCACCTCCAGAAGATAGGATGGATTTAAATGTATATAAAGGGGTTGTTGATGAACCTGTTTATTCTGGGTTTCAAACGAAATTTTATATTCGCCTTGATAATGGAACAAAAATAAAAGTTTTTAAACAACATTCTACCTATTTAGATGATGGTCCTGAAATAGAATGGAAAGATCATGTCTATGTTTATTGGAGTGCTCATGATGGATATATTGTTGAGGATGTTGACGAATGAAACATGGTAAAATAAATAAAAAAGATGAATTGCCCTCTAATACTAATGCTATTCGAATTAATGCAATACGAGGAGCTAAATATGCATGGCCTATGGGGGTTTGGTTTACTGTCTTTTTTGTAGCGCCACTTCTTATTATTTTTCTATATAGTTTCTTAACTAAAGGATTGTATGGAGGAGTGGATTTTAAATTTTCTCTTAAAGCCTACAAATTAATGTTTCAAAGCTCATACGGTATTATTGGATTAAGGACCTTGTTTATTGCTGTTGTAACTACTGTTATAACCATATTGGTTGCACTTCCTTGTGGATATGCAATGGCAAAAAGTTCACATCAGACTTTGCTTTTAGGGATGGTAATTATTCCATTTTGGACAAATTCTCTTATTCGTATTTTTGCTTGGATGTCAGTATTAGGTACAGAAGGTTTAATAAATTCTTTTTTGATGAAGATAGGAATTACACATGATTATTTACATTTACTCTATAATAAACAGGCAGTTATTTTAGTATCTGTGTATATGTATTTACCGTATGCGATACTCCCTATTTTTACATCAATAGACCGTTTTGATTTTTCTCTATTAGAAGCTGCACGGGATTTAGGAGCTACAAAACCACAGTCTATGTTTCGGGTATTATTACCAAGTATTAAAAGCGGGATAACAACTGCGTTCTTGTTTACTTTTATTCCTGTTTTTGGAATTTATACTGTACCATTATTGGTCGGAGGAAAAGATTCTTATATGCTTGGAAATGTCATAGTAGATCAAGTAAATAAAACTCGAAATTGGCCTCTAGCCTCTGCTTTTTCTGTGTTAATAACATTAGTTAGTGCTTTTTGTGTCTTGTGGATTGTCAATTCAGGTAAAACCTCAAAAAAAAGAGGAGGTAAATGATGATTTCTCATTGGCGCCCTATATTAAAAAATATTGCAAAAAAACAACCTAAGTCTGAACCTGCAAGACATGCTCGTAAAGCTTTTCTAAAAAATTCTCAAAAAAAACCTTTTTCATTTTCTACTCTTATCTTAACACTTACTTTGATTTTTTTGTTTTTTCCTCTAATAATAATTATTTTTTATTCTTTTAATGAAAATAAAGGAGCAGAATTTACAAACGTTTCGTTGTATTGGTATAAAGAGCTGTTTACTAATTCTGATGATTTGTGGAAAGCGTTTTCAAATAGTTTAATAATTGCTATTACTGCTGGCATAGCCTCAACGGTTTTAGGAACTCTTGCTGCTGTTGGTGTTAGATGGCATACATTTAAAGGAAAAGCTTATATTCAAGGTATTAGTTTTTTACCAATGGTATTACCGGAAGTAATAATAGGAGTTTCAACAGTTATTTTTTTTGCTGGAATTGGATTTCCCCTTGGAATGTTTACCATTTTTGCAGCACATACGACATTTTGTCTTCCTTTTGTGTTTTTAATGGTACTTGCAAGACTTGATGAGTTCGATTATTCTATTGTAGAAGCTGCACACGATTTAGGAGCTACGGAACAACAAGCTTTATTAAAAGTTGTTATTCCTGCTATATTACCTGGTGTCGCATCTGGGTTTTTAATGGCGGTAACAATGTCTCTCGAAGACTTTGTAATAACTTTTTTTGTTTCGGGACCTGGTTCAACGACATTACCATTATATGTATATTCGATGATAAGGTTCGGAGTTAGCCCTGTTATAAATGCGTTGTCACTAATAATAATTTTGGCAACAATTCTTATAGCATTCACAATGCGAAAATTCTTAAAAACAATAGCAGCTTCGAAATAGGAGAATTTTGAAACAAATTACCAATTTTTTACCCAATCTTAAAAAAAACTCTGTATTGAGTATTTTACTGGCCATTTTGATTTTCACGTTTACTGGTTGTAAAAGTGAAAAAACGTTGTATTTGTATTGTTGGACCTATTATATTCCTGATAGTGTCGTTGAACAATTCGAAAAAGAATTTAATGTTGATGTAAAGATTGATAACTATGCTTCTAACGAAGAAATGTTTGCAAAACTTAAGGCAGGAGCAAAAGGTTACGATGTAATTTTTCCTTCTCAAGATTACGCATCTATTATGATTAAGCAAGGCATGTTCCATAAAATCGATAATACACAATTTACAAATAGACATTATGTTAGCGAATTAGTTCGAAGTAAAGCTACATATGATCCTGATATGGAATATGCAGTTCCTTATTATATGGGTTGTTCTGGTGTTATTGTTAACAAAACAAAGGTTCCTGATTATGAAAAAAGCTGGACCATTTTTGAGCGTAAAGATCTTGCAAATCGCATGGTTATGATGGATGATATGCGTGAAGTTATGGGTGATGCTCTTAAATATAATGGTTATTCAGTAAACAGTCTCGACCCTGAAGCCTTAGAAAAAGCTGCCCATACAATAGCTTACGATTGGAAACCAAACATTGTCAAATTTGATGCAGAAAGTTATGCTAAAGGATTTGCATCTGGAGATTTCTGGGTTGTACAAGGCTATGCAGAAAGTATTTATGAAGAGATCCCAGAAGAAAAATGGGATACCATAGATTTTTTTGTTCCCAAAGAGGGCGGTACAATGTACATTGACTCGATGTGTATTCCTAAAAAAAGTAGCCATTTTGATTTAGCTATGCAGTTTATTAATTTTATTCATCGGCCTCAAATTTATGCAATGTTTTGTGATGAATTTTCTTTTCCTCCTTCTACAAATATAAAAGCAGGGGAATATATGACTGTAGAACCTTTATACACAGAAGAAATTCTAAACAATTGTGAAATTATGGACGATCTTGGAGAAAATCTTGCTATATACAACAAAATATGGCAAGAGATACGTTATACAGAATAATTTTAGAGAATTTATATGTATTTTTTGTAGATAAAATCTAATAACTGCGTGTTATTAGATTTTATCTTTGTAAAAAAGTATTCTTTTGCCCAACTGGGGTGGTACAAATATTTAATTGTTTTTTTGCAACTTTTTCAAAATTGTGTACCCAATCACCTTTTAGAAAATATATCAGAAAGATAACAGAACTTACAAACCAGGTAAGAGGGTATGCCCAAAAAACAACACGAATATCTTTTATAAAATGTATTGTAATAGTTATATATCCTACACGTAATATACACCAACACGAAAACATAATAAACATAGGTATAATTGCTTTTCCAGCCCCGCGTAAGGTTGCAGCAATTGAATGGGAAAATGCCATCAGAAACCAAAAAAAAGCTACAGTTCTTCCTTGCATAGTTCCATATGCTATTATTTGCGGTTCTCCTTTGCAAAAAATGCCAATAAGATGAGGAACTAAAAACCAATAAATAAGCCCAAATGTTTCTGCTTGTAACATAGAAATGGCTGTTCCAAACAAAGCTCCCTTTTTTGCTCGTTCATATTCTTTTGCTCCCAAGTTTTGACCTACAAAAGTTGTTAAGCTCATAACAATAGCGTTAATAGGAATAAAAACAAATTGCGAAATTTTGGAATGAACTCCACAACCTGCTATTGCCATGGAGCCAAAACTGTTAATATTTGCTTGCACCACCATATTAGCAATAGAAATAACTGAGTTTTGTAAACCTGCAGGCAGTCCTATGCGAATAATTTCTTTTGTAATGGATGGATCAAGTTTAATATTCTTAAGTTCAATTTTATAAATGTCTGAAACAGTAAAAAGTCTTTTAAATGCCAAAATTGCACTGCAACTTTGTGCAATAACAGTAGCAATTGCTGCTCCCCCAATTCCCCAGTGAAAGATGGCAATAAATAGAATATCAAGCCCAATGTTTACTATTGAGGCTGTAACAAGATAATAAAGCGGGTGCTTTGAATCGCCTACTGCCTGGAAAATACCTGCTGCTGTGTTATAGAGTACGAGTGAAATAATTCCGGAAAAATAGATGCGTACATATAAAACTGCTTGTGGATAAACATCTTTTGGTGTTTGTAAAAGCTTAAGAATAAAAGGAGTAAAAATTACACCGAGAATGGTCATTCCTATGCCTGAAAGTAAGCCAAAGGCTACAGTTGAATGGATAGCTTTTTTAACATTTGCGGTATCATTTGCACCAAAAAAACGGGAAATAATAACTCCTGCTCCAGTGAACATACCACTAAAAAAACCTACGAGTAAAAAAATAATAGCCCCTGTGGCTCCTATTGCAGCAAGAGAAATTCGACCCGAGAAGTTACCAAGAACGAGAGAGTCAATAATATTATATAGTTGCTGAAATAATTGTCCAAAAAAGACAGGCAACGCAAAACTAGTAATATTTTTACGAATACTACCAGTCGTCATAAGAGATGAGGAAGGATTTGAAAGCATAATTACCTATTTTATCCAAAAGGGATAGAGAGCACAAGCATCTGAAATGTCTAATTATCATGTGTACGTAAAATAGTGCACATGATAATTAGAAAGATATGTTTGTTAAAAACAAATTTGTGTAGGTCTAGTTTCCATTTATTCCATATAGGGCATAGTATTGATCCATAGCTTTTTTTATTTCTGGTGAAATTATACAATTAGAATCATCAGGATTATAAATTTTTTGAACTACGTCTTGCATAGAAACTATTGCATGCGTTTCGAATCCATATAAATCTGAAATTTCAGCTAAAGCACCTTTAGATCCTTTACCTTTTTCCATTCTGTTTAGAGAAACGATTAGACCGATTATTTTTATATCGTCAGGGTTTTTTGATTGGGCTCGTATAATAGGAACAGTTTCCTCAATTGATTTACCAGATGTGGTTACATCCTCGATAATAATTACGCGATCACCTTTTTTGAGTTTAGTTCCTAAAAGAATACCTGTATCACCATGATCTTTTTCTTCTTTTCGGTTTGAGCAATAGCGAATTTCTTTATTAAATAATTCTTGGTAAGCAATAACAGTAGATACTGCAAGAGGAATACCTTTATAGGCTGGGCCAAAGAGTACATTAAAATTATCTCCGAAATGCTCATGAATTGCTTGGGCATAAAAACGTCCAAGTTGCGTTAGTTGATCTCCTGTTACATAGGCTCCAGCATTCATAAAAAAGGGAGATTTTCGCCCACTTTTTAATGTAAAATTTCCAAATTTAAGAACTTTGCTCTTTACCATAAAGTCTATAAAATCTTCTTTGTATTGTTCCATGTTGTTTAAAAAGTTTCCTTTACAATAGTGTTATTTATCAGAAGGATTTTCGTTTGAATCGTTGTTTTCTTCTGAGTTATTTGTATTTTCTTCTTCTGTAACTTCTTCTGCATAAACATAATCTGGTTTGTTTTTCCATTCTATATAAAGGAAGACACCAGTGGCCAAAATCACAGCTATTCCGAGAATTCTAATTATTACACGCCCAATAGTTGCAGGAATTAGAAAAAGTATAACAGCTATGATAATTGAAACGCCTATTTCTGTTGCAAACATTTTGGTGTTAATTCCCGCTGTTTTCATTTTTGTTGCCCCATATAAGGCTAGTCCTGCAGAAACTAATAAATAAATTGCGAGAACATAAATCATTATGGTCCAAATTGTATCTGCAAAGAGGAGAGGGAATACTATTGCGATAGCACCAATAAGAATACTTAGAGAGCCACGAATAATCATAAGTTTCTGAAAGCTTTCATCTGAAATAAGTTTTTGTGTTTTTATAATGTTATAGAATCCATTTACAATAGCGCCTACTCCAATAACGATGACAGCAACTTTTACTACTTCTTGCGGAGCAAGAATCATCATTACACCAATCACAAATGCTAAAATACAAATTCCAATTACTGATTTTCTCATATAGTCTCCTTAGATTGTTCTACAATTTATCTAGGTTGTAATTGAATAATCTACACTTTATAATATACTACAATATTAACATAATGCAAATTGTATTTAGTCCCTAAAGGAGAATTTATCTGTGGCGGAAAAGTGCTATAAATGTTTTAGACCCAAAAAAAGTTGCTATTGTAAATATATAGTTCCTGTTACTACTTCAGTTAAATTTGTGTTTTTAATGCATCCAAAAGAAGCCTTTAAACAAAAAACAGGAACAGGGCGTTTAGCTTCGCTAACTTTACCTGGCTCTGAAATAATAATTGGTGTCGATTTTACTCAAAATAAAAGAGTAAATGAAATATTGACTGATAGCCAATATTTTCCAGTTTTAATGTATCCAGATGAGAATGCTTGGACAGCGGATCGTCCAGGATTAAAAAACGCTATAGGAAATAAAACATTACTTGTTTTTCTAGTTGATGCGACGTGGTTTTTTGCAAAAAAAATGCTGCGGTTAAGTACAAACTTATTTACTATTCCTAAACTTTCCTTTGCTAAAGGGTATATTTCTCAGTATAAATTTAAAACGCAACCGGCGAAAGAATGTCTTTCTACAATAGAAACATGTTATTATTTATTAAATGAACTTCAAGAGAATGAAATTATTTTGCCGACAAATACAGAATCTTTAATGGACATTTTCCATCGTCTTGTAAATTATCAACTTGAATCAGAGAAACTAAGACAAGAATCTGGCCAGCCCAGTCGATACAGCAAGAGTAGTTAACTATAGATTTATGGTGTGTTCCCCTTATGTGATTTCAGAATGTGACTAATACTCTAAACAGAGATTACAGGAGGTAATTTATGAAATCTTTTTACACAGTAGGAATCATAACTATTTTTGCAGTGGGAGTATTGTCTGCACAAAATTCTGTCATTGACAAGTGGAATTCTATTGAGGCACCTGCTGCTCCAACTTTAGAATCTGTTGAGGTAGATCCATCAGTGACTGCTTTACTGATTCTTGATATCGAACAGCGAACTGTTCCTGCTAGACCACGAGCTGTTGCAATAGTACCAGGAGTTAAAAAACTTCTTTCCTGGGCAAGAAAAAATGATATTCTTGTCGTTTATTCTACAACTCCTGGTGTCAGTCCAAATACTATTCTTTCAGAGGTTAAACCGGCTCCAAACGAAGTTGTTGTTGCAGCTAGTGTAGACAAATACTTTAATACAAAACTTGAAGAAACTCTTCGGGCAAAGGGAATAACAAATGTTATAATTACAGGAGTAGCAGCAGAAGGGGCTGTTCATGTATTGAATGCTCCAGGAACAAGAGGTAATGTAACTATTACTAAATTGGATATGATTAAAACAAATCACATGAAATAAGAGAATAGTCGTTGTATTTGTTTGTGCTAGAATTTTTTTTGTTAAAAAGAGCTACAAATAAAAATTATTGTTGCAAGTTTGGAATAGTTGGTTTATAGTTTAAACTAACTATTCCAATATTAAGGGGTTGTGGATGACAACAGAAAAACTTGCTGACGAGGTTAAAACTGAACTTACAAATACTATTATTCCATTTTGGGGAAAGCTTAGAGATGAAAAATTTGGTGGATACTATGGATTTGTAGATTTTGATTTGCATATTGATAAAACTGCGCCAAAGGGATGTATTTTGAATAGTCGCATCTTATGGTTTTTTGCAAATGCATATAAAATGCTAAATAAACCAAATCTGCTAGAGGCTGCTACACATGCCTTTAATTTTATGCTTGAGCATTGTTTTGACAGTCAAAATGGAGGTGTGTTTTGGTCTCTCGATTATAAAGGTTTCCCTCTTGATACAACAAAACACACATACAATCAGGCTTTTGCAATTTATGCGCTTTCGAGTTACTACGCGATAACTCATGATGAGAGAGCTATTCGCAAAGCTTTTGATTTGGTTCAAATAATAGAAACTAAGTGTCGTGATGAAATTGGATATTGTGAAGCCTTTACTTTGGATTTTAATCCCGAGATTAATGATAAACTAAGTGAAAATGGAATAATTGCCGAAAAAACTATGAATACTTTTTTACATGTATTTGAAGGTTATACAGAACTGTATAGAGTTACAAAAGATTCTAACATCGCAAGTTATTTAAAGCGCATGCTTGATCAGTTTGTTACAAAAATTTGGAATCCAAAAAAACAGAGACAAGAAGTATTTTTTGACAAAAATATGAATAGTCTTATAGATTTGCATTCCTATGGTCATGATATTGAAGCAGCTTGGTTGTTAGATCGTGGGACAGAGATTCTTGGAGATATAAAATATACACAGTTAATTTCTCCAATAACAAAAGCTCTTACAGAAAAAATATACAATACGGCCTATCAAGAACACTCATTGTTATCAGAATCTGAAAATGGAATAAATGATAATACTCGAGTGTGGTGGGTACAGGCAGAAACCATGGTTGGTTTTATGAATGGGTATCAAAAATCTAGAGATCAAAGTAAGTATTTGCAAGCTGTGTATGATGTTTGGGAATATATTAAAAGGTATATACATGATTCAAGGCCTTATTCTGAATGGTTTTGGAGTGTAAATGCATATGGTGTTCCTAAAACTCGTCAACCTATAGTAGAACCATGGAAATGTCCATATCATAATGGACGAATGTGCATGGAAATAATAACTCGTTGCAAAGCATTAGAAAAAGAATTTTAATATGGTACATAAAAATCATGTTGATAAAGTAAGTTAATTGAAAATACCAACAAACTTTGTGTATTTACCTTGCTTTTCAAAATTAAACGTGTTAATATTTTACTATGAAAACAATTAGCTTATTTGGTGCGTGGAATTTAGCGCCAGTTCATACAGATGTAGAATCTAGAATCCCTAAAACTGTAAAAAAAATTCCTATGAATTTACCTGGAGATGTACATAGTGCATTATTGGCTAAAAAGCTTATTCCAGATCCATATAACGGAAAAAATGAACTTTACATACAATGGGTTGGACGATCTGATTGGAAAGTTGAAAGAACGATAGATATTCCTGCATCTTTTATTGCTAATCGACAGTTTATTACACTTGAAAGAGTGGATACTTTTGTTCATGTTCTTATAAATGGCATAGAGGTTGGCTTTTGTAACAATTATTTTAATAAATGGCGATTTGAAGTTACTGAACAGCTTCATGTTGGAAAGAATGTAATAACTTTGCAATTTGATTCGGCCGAACGGCATGCAATAAAAATAAATAAAACGCTACCGTATCCTGTGCCTTGTTCTCAATGGCCTGTAGGGGCTCCTCATAGAAATCTAATTAGAAAGGTTCAGTGTCATGCTGGGTGGGATTGGGGCCCTTGTATAATGGCGTTTGGGGTATATGGTTCAATTGGTTTGCAGAGTACTGATATAGGATTTATTGATTATGTAAACTGTACTACTCTTCGAAACAAGAAAAATTGGACTGCCAATATAACGGCAACAATTACATCTTTTAAAGATTTTACAACAGTTGTTACTGCAAATCTGTCTTCTGAGAATTGCAATCTTTTAGAAAATAAAAAAAAGATTGAATGTGAGCAATCACAAAAAGTACATTTTGCAGAAGGAGAGAATCTTGTTCATTTTGTAATACCGGTTGATAATCCTGAATTATGGTATCCTGCTGGTTGTCGTCCAGAAGATGATGATGCAATTACAAAATTTGGTGAATCTCTACACTATGATAATCCTTTATATAATCTTACAGTTTATTTTGGAAAAAGTGGAGATAATTGTAAAACCATAAAAACAGCATTTAGAACATTAAAGACTGTTTCCCAAATTGATGATGCTGGGCGCTCTCTCTATTTCGAGGTAAATGGACGTCGGGTATTTGCTAAAGGATCAAATTGGATTCCTGCTGACGCATTGCCTGCACGTATAACCTGCGAAAAAATTGATTATCTATTAACTTCCCTTATAAAATCAAACCAAAACTGTATTCGTGTATGGGGTGGAGGTATGTATGAAAGTAATGATTTTTATGAATTATGCGACAGAAAGGGGATCTTGGTATGGCAAGATTGTATGTTTGCTTGTTCAATGTATCCGGCTACCCCAGATTTTTTGGATACAGTAAGAAAAGAAATACATCATCAAGTAAAGCGATTACAGCATCATCCATGTATTGCACTTTGGTGTGGAAACAATGAAGATGTAGGTGCTTTGGGATGGTATGAAGAATCTAAAAAAAATCCTGGACGATATTTGGTTGCATATGACCGTCTAAATGAAGGCGTTATTGGCAATACAATTCGTGAGCTTGATCCTGACAGAATGTTTTGGCCAAGTTCCCCTTGTGGTGGTCCAGATGATTTTGAAGATACGTGGCATTCAGATGGGAAAGGTGATATGCATTTTTGGAGTGTATGGCATGAAAAAAAACCATTTGAAGCTTATCTTGATATAAAACCTCGATTTGTTTCAGAATTTGGTTATCAGTCCTTCTCCTCTTTAGAGGAAGTAAAAAGTTATGCCAGTGATGATCAGCTAAATTTAACAAGTCCTGTAATGGAATATCACCAACGGTCTGTTGGTGGAAATTCAATAATACTAGAAAACTTTTCTCGGTATTTTAGATTCCCAGAAAATTTTATTTCTATGCTGTATTTAAGCCAAGTTCAACAAGCACTTGCTATAAAAACAGCTGTTGAATATTGGCGCTCTCTTATGCCTCATTGTATGGGAGCTATTTATTGGCAACTTAACGATGTTTGGCCAGTAGCTTCATGGTCCAGCATTGAATACTCAGGGAAATGGAAATTACTTCATTATGCTGTACGACATTTTAATGCTCCTATTGCAGTTTTACCTATTTTAAAAAATGAGAAGCTTAGTATTTCGGTAATTAATGAAGGACGTAATATCCTAAACGCAAATTTGACTATTCATTTTTATGCTTTTAATGGTGTAGAAAAACTATGTAAAACGTTACCTGTTTCAGTACAAGGTGATAAAGTCGTAACTGTTTTTGAAACTTCTATTGCAGAATTACCTTTTTTACCAAATGAATGTTTTCTTTTTGCAGAACTTGATTGTGGATCTTTTACGGTATCGAATACTTTGTTTCTTGCAAAACAAAAAGAATGTCAGATACTAAAGCCTGGACTTTCTGTATCTGTTAAAGAAAATACTAAAGCAAATTTAGGTACTTATGAAATTACTTTAACTGCAAAATATCCTGCATTTTATACCGCACTAGAGACGTCTGTGAAAGGTCTTTTTAGTGATAATATGTTAACTGTTTTGCCTGGTGTTCCATGTAAAGTTACATTCATCCCCGATTCATTGAACAAATTAATTTCGCTTAACGAATTCGAAAAAATGCTTACTGTAAAATCTTTACGAGATACCTATAATTAAAAATAATATATACGTTTTGTAAATATTTATTTTGTTTAAAAAAAAGAGAGATGCTGTTTGTTAAAACAACTTCTCTCTTTTGTTTGATTAGGGATTTTACCCTTTTATAGCTCCGCCAGCAACGCCTTCTGAGAGTTGCTTTTGAAATCCAAGATAAACTAATATAACAGGAAGAGTTGCAATTACAAGCGATGCAATTTGCCAACCGAGCTGCGTTCCTTGCCTTGAAGCAAATGAAAAGATTCCTACTGGTAACGATTTTGTAGCTTCAGAACTAGCTAAAACAAGAACGAGTAAGAATTCATTCCATATTCCAAGTCCTGTCATTACACAAATTGTTACAATTACAGGGATTGTCATAGGAACAATTATACTTTGGAATGTTCTAAACGCAGTAGCTCCGTCAATATAAGCGGATTCAATAAGGCTGTCAGGTAATCCTTTTATAAAACCAGAAGAAAGCATTACAGAAAGAGGAAGCCCAAAGGCAATATATACTAGAATAATTCCTATATGAGTATCTGCTAAGTTTGCTTTAGTCAATAAAAGAAATAAAGGTATGATAATTTGGGATACATCTAAAAGATATCCCAGACCAATAATACTTAATATAATTGCTGAAATCTTTTTGTATCGAAATTTTGAAATACCATAGCCGAGCATTAATCCTAAAAAGACAATAAAAAAAGTAGATACGATAGTGTATAAGAGAGAATTCAAAAACTTTAAACCTAACCCCCCTCGTTTCCATGAAGAAGAGTAGTTCCAGAATATTGTGTTCCAACTAAAATTTCGTGCGTATTTAGCCGGTAATTCTTTCAATTTTATAGTGTCTCCAGGTTCCATAGAAGCTATATCGTCTGCTCCAAGATCCTTTAAGACACTTCGTTCCATAAAATGTACTTTAAACCGTCTACCAGGAGCAATGGTTGTTGATTCAAGAATAATAATATTTTCTTCAATCTTTTCAATATTGCTGCTTTTTAATCCATATTTGTCCAGCAAACCTTTAGGATACGTTATATTAAGTTGTGGTTTTACACTTACAAAAACATCTTCTTTATTGTGAAACAAGGCATATGGCAAAGAAAATTTGCTTATATTTAACTCTTCATTTGTTTTAAATGAAGACATTCCCATCCAAAACAAAGGAAAAACTGTAATTAAGGCCCATAATATAAAAATAAAATAAGAAAGTGGCTTAGAAAAATAAGTTGTAAAGAAACCTGTTGTAAGGTTTTTTTCAGTAGTTTCCATCTTAGTATTCCTCCTCTGTCCCTAGCTTTTTGCCAACAATTTTACTTAATACAATCATTAAGGCACTAATAAGTACAATGGTATTTGAAATTGCGGCTCCAAAGGCATACCTCAATGGGTTTGAGTAATTATTAAATGCGGTTCTATACATAAAAACTGATAAAACTTCGACATTCTGTTGCACAAGTCCATCAGGAGCAATAGCATAAATAAGGGCAAAACTTTTAAGTGATCCAGCAATTGCAAGAATTGCGGATATCAAAATAGTGCCTGCTAGAAGAGGCATAACAATACTTCTAAATATCTTTCCTTCTGTTGCACCATCAATTTTTGCAGCTTCTAGCATGCTGTCATCAATTTTCTGTAAGTTAGCAAGAAAGATAATCATATACATTCCGGTATACATCCAGATAAGAGCAATAGCTATAGGAATCATTGCTGTAGATTTATTAAGCATAACTTTACATTGAGCTTCAGGATTTCCCGATATCCATTGCATTAAACCTGATACAGGTCCGTCGGCACTAAAAAGCATTCTCCATAAAATACCAATTACAATTGTTGATAAAAACTGTGGAAGGAATACCATAGATTGAAAAAAAGACCTTCCTTTTATTCTTTTTCGATATAAAATAAACGCCAATAAAAATCCAATAGGAATCTGTCCTAATAAGGAAACGGCGACTATAATCATATTATTTTTTAAAGCATTCCAGAATGCTGGATTAGTAATCATGTTTTTGTAATTTACTAATCCTGTAAAATTCCATTTTCCACCTCTGTTTGGATTAAAGTCTGAAAAGCTTAACAGTACAGAATAAACTATGGGGTATGCCACAATCAGTAAATAGATAAGCAGACCCGGTATAACAAATAAACAGTACGTTGCAATATCTCGTCTATCATGTTTTTTCAAAGCACACTCCTTGTGCCGAATTTAACGGCAAAATCTTTTGAAAAAGAGAGGAGACCCTTGCTGTCCCCCCTCATGTGAATACTAAAAATTAGAATTCGAAAATGTTATCGATTAAGTTCAACATCAATTGCTTTTGCAGCAGCTTCTGGTGATAATTGACCTGTAACAACTTTTTGGCATCCAATTAGGAGTGTGTCGTTAGCTGTGCCACTTAAGATAGAGTCAATAACTGGAGTGATTTTATACTGACTGAGACTATTTTTTAAAATTACAACTGTTGGCATGTCATCTGGCATTGTGTAATCTTTTAGAACTGTTCCGGTAATAGCACCATCTCGTAATCTTTGTGTAACTTCTGCAGCACTATTAAAATAGTTAATAAATTTCATGGCAGCATCAACTTTACCTTCGTCAACACATTTTTGTGTATATCCATATCCGACTTGTTTTGCAGCTGCGAGTGTGTTGATATTTCCTTTTGCTCCTGGAACTTCTGGGAATGGAATCATCACCATAGCTTCTTGTCGTTCTAATGAAAATCCACCAGCTCCCCATTGTCCGTCCATGTAACAAATATATTTTCCTGCAGAGAAGTTTGATTTACCTGTACCATCATCAACCAAAACTGAATCTGGTGAAAGAACGCCATCATCTACCATTGTTTTCAAGAATGAATAGGCTGCAACAAAGTCAGGATCGCTAAATGTTTTTTCTCCAGCTACTGCTTTTGACACCCAGTTTTCGTCACCAGTTGTTTGTGCAAGAATAGTCGAAAATAGACATGAACCCCATGCCCATGCATCTGCACCGTGAATTCCGAGGACATCAATTCCATCTGCTTTTGCTTTTGAAACCATTGCTTTTAAATCTGCATATTTTGTAGGAACAGAAAAACCATATTTTTTTAAAAGTTCTGTATTTACATACATAGGGGTACAATAATTGGCAGTTCCATGTGGTACATAAAAATATTCACCTTTGCTATTATCTGGTCCAATTTTGTCCAAATCATACATTCCTGATTTTACCAATTCTTCTTTCATATCTACATGTTGTCCGGCTTCGTCCCATGGCGCTCCCCAGCGAGAATCTGAACCCATGTATGCAACATCTGGTACATCACCTGATGCAAGACGTGCAGTAACTTTTTGATGGTAAGCTTGGTCGTAAAGCATCTCTTCATTAATATCAATATTAGGATATTCTGATTCAAATTCAGAAACAATACGCATAAAGGTTTGTCCCTCTGAATTAGCATTGTCTCCGTACCCTAAAACATTTAATACGATTTTACCATCTTTTGTAGCTGTATCCTTTGATCCACCTGCAAAAACCATTCCTGCTACTGCTAAAGAAAGTACAATAATTAAAGTGGTTTTTTTCATATAATCCTCCTTTCGGAATATGAAATGTTCTAAAATCTACTAAATAGACTTTATATTTAGCAGATTATGTTCATTTATTTTAGTTGATTGTAAAAACCAACTAACTACTACAAGTATGATAGCACGGGTTTTTAAATCTGTAAAGCTTATTTCTTTAAATTTTTATGTTTAATATGTGAGAACAATTCTAGACTATTTGGTTGATTGTTTTTACTTCCAGTGAGTTTTGGAATAGGGAATATTTTCTCTAAATACATACATGCTGCGCCGTAAGCAACAGCCATATTCCCAAGAGATGCAATTTGAATATCGACATTTTTTTTAGGACCATAAGCCCATAAATAATTAATTTCCTTATAGATACATTTTGATAGTTTATCAGCTGAAGGATTGTCTAGTCCTGCGATATAGACTCTATTTAAGTTTAGTATGTTTACTAAAAAAGCTACATGTTTTGATAGTTCTATATAGCCTTCATTTTCTTTGTCTTCATTAAATCCGTTAATTGGAGCAGTAAATGACGATTTTAGTTGTCCTTCTACGGACTCGTCCCATAGTAGGCTTCTAAATTCTCCTGCAGTAGATTCATTACCACGAAATATGTGGCCATTTAAAACTAATCCCATACCAATGGCAACTTTGCGGGGTGCATCAGAAAGAGCTTCTATCATTCTATATTCGAGAAGTAAAAATAGCATATTTTGGGGAGAAACATTAGCTACAAATCGTTCACTGTAACAACAACAACGTGCATCGTTTTCTATGTATACAGGAACAGTAATAATGTCCTGAACATCTTGAATAAAATTATATGGGCTTGAAATAAAAAGAGGGACAGACTCTCTTATTACACTTGTTTCTGGATTTATAAGAGCTGGTAATCCTACCCCAATTCCTAAAAGTGGAAGAGAAAGTTTTTCGGATTCTGAAACAATTAAGTTATAAGCAATTGTAAATATACCTTTAGTTTTAAGTTTCTTAAATACTTCTGGTTTTATAATTTCTTGATGTTGAAAGAGAACCGTTCCGTGCAGATTAAGAATGCAACAAATAAAACGTTCTGTATTTATCTCAATTCCTCCTACAACACCAAAATTAGGTGTTATTTCTAGGAAAATAGGCTTTCGCCCCCCCTGAGGTCCTGTTGACCCTTGTGCCATCTCATGGATGAGTCCAAGTTCTTTTAGTTGGGAGACATGCTTAGTTATAGTAGATTTATCAAGAGCTAATTTTGATGCAATTTCAATGCGACTTATGCCTTTTTGTTCCCAGACAAGACGAAGAATTCGGTAAATATTAATATCAGAGAGAGAGTTAATTGATTTCATGTATTAACTATCATAGCATATTGTTTAAATAAATCAAGTTGTTTTCTTTTATTTATGAGGGCAAAACTTGTTAATTAAGAGAGTATCAAGAATCTTAAAAAAAAAGCAGATTTCTAAGAAATCTGCTTTTTGGGCCCACTTAGACTTGAACTAAGGACCGACGGGTTATGAGTCCGTTGCTCTAACCAACTGAGCTATAGGCCCAAATGTATATGCAATCAAAGATTACGTCATACATAAGTGAACTGATTTTATCTTAAAAACCTGTAAATTGTCAATACATATAAGGGCTAACTTTGTTTTTTTTTATAAAATGATACAAAATTTAATAGTGGGGTGGCCTTCGGTTTGGAATATCAGATTCAATTTGTTCTGATATCTCTAAAAGTTTTTCAGACATAGAACGATTTTCAGCTGAAAGTTTATCCATGCTTTTGTTTTGTTGAATAGTCATCTCTTGTAACTGATCAATAAAATTTTCAATATACGAAAGTTTCATTTCTAGTTTAGTAATTCTCTCTTCAAGGTCTGCATCATGACTCTTATCATTCTTATTCATATAAGTAATATATCATATTTATTATAAAAAAAACAGGTTTTGTTTTTACTGTTTTGACTGAATTGTATTTACTATTAAAATAAAAAATCCCTTTACATTTGTGTAAAGGGATTTAGTTTTAAAAGTATAGATTACAGTAATTAATAAGACTGTAAAAAGGTAACTTAATTAACTTCGTAAACATCTCTTTCGGTGTATTTTGTATGCAGTAATTTATGTGATAATTCACTGCATGGTTTTCCAAAAAAGTCTTTATATACTTTTATAATGTCAGGGTTTTTGTGTGAAACTCTAATTTCGCATTGCTCATCATCTCGATAAAGGCCAGCGATACGTGCTTTTCTAACTTCATCATTAATGCCATAGGGTTGTCCACCACCACCAATGCAGCCACCTTTGCAAGCCATAATTTCTACAAAATGATATGAAGGTTCTTTCCCTTCTGCTATTTCTGTACGAATTTTTTGAATTATTTTATCAACATTTCCTAATTGATTTATAATACAAACTCTGACTTCTGTACCTTTAATGTCAATTTTAGCTTCTTTTACTTGCTCTAACCCTCGAACAGAAGTGAAATTTATATCTTCGAGTTCTTCATTTGTAATAAGTTTGTAAGCCGTTCTAAGAGCAGCTTCCATTACACCTCCGGTAACACCAAATATTGTTCCAGCCCCAGTGTATTGACCAAGTGGACTGTCTGCTTCCGATTCTTCAATGTTTTCAAAGTCGATTCCTGCTTGTTTTATAAGGTGAGCAAATTCTCGAGTTGTAATAGAAGTATCTACATCTCTCCGAGTTCCTGCACTGCTCATGTTCTCATCTCTTTGAAGTTCCCATTTTTTTGCAGTACAAGGCATGATGGACATACTAAAAATCTTTTTTGGATCTAGTTTCATGTTTTGTGCCCAGTAGGTTTTTATACATGCACCCATCATTTGTTGCGGGCTTTTTGCTGAGGACATATTAGGTAGTAAATCATGGTAATTTTTTTCACAATAATCTACCCATGCAGGACAGCATGATGTGAATTGAGGTAAGTGTCCTTTTATTGCTCCGGCTGTAAATCTGTTAACAAATTCGGTTCCTTCTTCCATAATAGTGAGGTCTGCAGAAAAATTCGTGTCAAATACATAATCAAAACCAATTTTTCGAAGAGCAGTGTATATTTTTTTTGTTTCAAGTTCTCCTGGGGCGTATCCAAATTCTTCTCCCAGCGCGACTCGGACAGCTGGTGCAATTTGTACTACTGAGGTATATTCAGGGTCTCCAAGACGATCCCAAATTTTACGGTTAGAATGAGTTGAATAAATAGCTCCTGTAGGGCAATGAACAGCACATTGGCCACAACGAACACAAGGGCTTTCTGATAGATTTTTGCCTGCTACTGGACCTATAACGGTTTTGTCACCTCTTCCTGTGTATTCAAGAGCCCAAACATTCTGCATAATTTGGCAAGCTTCTACACATCTGCCACAGTTAATGCATTTGTTTCGATCAAGAACAATAGCTTCGTTTGAATCGTCAACAGGTTGATTTTTTAGTATCTTATCAAAGCGAATTGTACGTAATCCAAATTCTGCAGCTAAAGTTTGCAGTTCACAGTTTCCATTGCGAGAACAAGTTAAACAATCATCTGGGTGATTTGAAAGTATTAGTTCGAGTACAGTTCGACGAGCTTGAACAAGACCTGGATCATGCGTAACAATATCCATTCCTTCGCTGACAGGAGTACAACATGCACGCATCATTCTCTGGGTGCCGACTGGATGAACAATACAAATACCACATGATGCCCAAGCAGGAAGATCAGGACTGTAACAAAGTGAAGGAATTTTAATTCCAATTGATTTTGCAGCATTAAGAATAGTTGTTCCTTCTGGAACATGAACCTCTTTGCCGTCTATTTTTAGGTTTAATATTTTATCTGCCATGATAGACTCCTATTTCTTTATAATTGCGTTAAATTTACAGGTTCGCTCACATTCGCCACATTTAAGACAGAGAGTTTGATTAATAACATGGCGTTGTTTTTTATCACCTGAAATAGCATCTGCTGGGCATTTACGTGCACAAGCACCACATCCAATACATTTTTCAGTAATATAGTACTGTACAAGATGTTTACATTTGCCAGCTCTACAATGTTTATCTTTGATATGCTCAATATATTCATTTTCGAATTTTTTAATTGTAGAAAGAGTAGGATTAGGAGCTCCTTGACCAAGACCACAGAGAGAAGCTTTTTGCATTGCAGAACCAATATCTTTAAGTTTTTCTATGTCTTCCATAGTTCCATTTCCTCGAGTTATTTTATCGAGAATTTCATACATTTGGCGGGTTCCAATGCGGCATGGGGAACATTTTCCACAGCTTTCTTCTACACAGAATTGCATATAGAATTTAGAGACGTCAACAACACAGTCGTCCTCATCCATAACAATTACTCCACCTGAACCCATGATAGTGCCATGTGCTTTTAAGTTTGCATAGTTAATAGGTAAATCTAGTTCTTCTTCCGAAAGAATACCACCAGAAGGGCCTCCTGTTTGAACGCCTTTAAACTTTTTACCATTTTTTATTCCACCACCAATGTCAAAAATAATTTCTCGAAGAGTTGTTCCAAATGGAACTTCGACAAGACCAGAATTTTCGACTTTACCTGTTAGTGCAAATACTTTTGTTCCCTTAGAGTCTTCGTCACCAATAGTACTATACCATTTAGCTCCCTTATTGATGATTACAGGAACGTTAGCTAAAGTTTCTACATTATCAATACAAGTTGGTTTTCCCCAAAGACCACAAACTGCTGGAAATGGAGGTTTAGGAGTTGGCATACCACGTTTTCCTTCTATTGAACGTAAAAGAGCTGTTTCTTCACCACAAACAAATGCTCCGGCCCCTAATCTAATCTCTATATCAAAATCGAACCCTGATCCTAAAATATCTTTACCTAAAAGACCATAGTCTCTAGCTTGTTTCATAGCTATTTTTAATCGTTCAACAGCTAAAGGATATTCTGCACGAATATAAATAAATCCTTGATGGGCACCAATTGTATGACCACAAATAATCATTCCTTCAAGGACTGAATGAGGATCTCCTTCTATAGTTGATCGATTCATGTATGCTCCAGGATCTCCTTCATCAGCATTACAAACGACATATTTTACGTCGTTTTCGGGAGCTTTTGTAAAACTCCATTTTCTACCTGTAGGAAATCCAGCTCCTCCTCGACCACGAAGTCCAGAATCAAGCATTTCTTGAATAACTTCATCTGGTGTCATATTAAATAATACTTTTTCGAGTGCCATGTAGCCATCCCGAGCAATGTATTCATCTATGTTTTCTGGATTTATTAAACCGCAGTTTCGTAAAACAATACGTAATTGTTTTTGATAAAATTGAATTTCATTTGCTTGTGAAATACTTTTCTTTTTTTTATCATATAAAAGCCGAGAAACTTCACGCCCTTTTATTATATGTTCATGAATGATTTCTTTTGCATCTTCTGGTTTTACTTCTACATAAAAAGAGTCTTCTGGAAGAACTTTTACAATAGGACCTTTTTCACAAAACCCAAAACATCCAGTTTTTACAATTTGTACTTGATCTTCAACTCCAGCAGCCTTAGCTTCTGCGTGCAAGTTTTTATAAATTTCTCCGGAACCAGAAGATTCACATCCTGTTCCACCACAGACAAGTATATAATGATTATATGCCATTTTATATCTCCTAGTTTTTTGTAATATCAATTGATGGACGATCAAGAATAAGTTTATCTAAAAGTTGTTTGCCTTTTACATGTTGAGCCACAATTTGTCGTGCAATTTTCTCATCCACATTACCGTAAATTACAGCAGGCATGTCAGGAACTATAACTTCTACAGTTGGTTCTTTTGCACACATTCCCATGCATCCAGTTTGTCTAACCGATGTAATATCGCCTAATCCTTGAGAATCAAGCTCATCGATAAAAGCAGCAAGGGTTTCTTTTGCTCCAGCGGCTATTCCGCAGGTTCCCATTCCGACAATAATTTGTACTGTTTTACCATCGGTATCACGTTTTTGAATCTCACTTTTTTTTTCGCCACGTAAGGCTCGAAGTTGTTCAAGTGTCATTTTCGCCATACAATTGTCTCCTTGTTTATTTAATCTGTAGAAAACAAAGGTTTCAGTAATAAAAGGTCCTGAAACTAATTTTCCGGTTGTTCTTGGCTTTGTAAAAATTGTTTTAGCAATGCCAAGTTAGACACAGTATTTATATTTCCCAGAGTTTCAATTAATTGAGAACGAACAACAGTATAAGTAGTAGCAGCAATTCCTGTTCTTATTCTCGTAATAATCATTTCTTGATTGCCTGGCAATATAAAAAGTTGTCTAAATAATTCTGGTACATCTCCTATTGGAGGTGTATCGATATTGGTTAAATCAAAACGCATAGTGACTGTTGTGCCAATATTTTCTTTTGATTCAATATTCCATTTTCCATTTGTTTCTTGAGCTGTTTGAATCAAAAAAGGTATACCCATTCCAATTTTGCGTTTAGGATGTTTCTTTCCATCTGTATAAAAAGGATCCTGAATCTTTTTTAAAGTTTGAGGAGCCATTCCTGATCCGTCATCTTTAATAATTACAGATAATTCTTTTTCTGATTGAATAAACTGAATAGTAATTTTTTGTGCATTTGCTTCGACTGAATTTTGAGTAATATCAGCTATTAAATCACAGAGAGAAAAATACATTTTTTAGTTATTTATACTTGTCAAGGATTCCGGATATTTGATCTTTTGTTAATTTACCATAAACATCATCATTTATGGACATAACAGGAGCAAGTCCGCAACAGCCAATGCAACGAACAGTTTCTACCGAAAAAAGACCATCTTCTGTGGATAAGTCATTTTCACCTAATCCTAACAGATTTCGACATTCTTCGATAAGAGATTCGCCACCTTTAAGATAACAAGCTGTTCCAAGACAGACTGAAATCTGGTTTTTACCAGGTTTTTGTGTTTTAAAAAAGTTATAAAAAGAGACAACTCCATATACTTGGGCAAGATGCATCCCTGTGCGTTCTGCGACTGTCAAAGCAGCTTCTTGAGAGATGTATCCTTGTTCTTGTTGGACTCTGTGCAAAATCATTATAAGATTGCCAGGTTTGTCTTTCCATTCGTTAATAAAGGTTTCTAGTTCAGGAGAGAACCCCACATCCTTTTGTTGTTCCATTATAGACCCCCACGTCTAATAGATAAAATTTTCTTGTTGAAATAGAATAAATAGAAAATAAATATTGTTCAATAGATAAAAATTTATAGAGGGAGGCGAGATTTGTAATGGATGTAGATAGATGTCATTGTATTCTTATTCGTTCCACTGTATGCAAAATTTTACACCAGAAAAAAGTGATAAAAATTTATCTAGGGGAAGAGTAAATTCTGCATTTTTTCCTTTAATTTCAACAGAACCACAATTTTGGGGTTCTAAAGTGGCAGATGTAATTTCATTAGGAGTGGTAAATGAGATTGTAACAACTGATGAACTTAGTTTTGTTGCAAGAGTGCTACCATACATGGAGGCAATAAGATTGTTGTATTCTTGCGAAGTGAGTTCTTCTCCAGTAATAATTGGAGCCATGAGTAAATCTACATAAGAACGTGTTTCTTCGGGTGTTAAAGCAATAATTTCTTTCATTGTTTCTGGCGTGATAATCCAAGTAAAACTATTGTTTGTAACAGTGCATCCAGGAATTAACATTTCGTCTGTTTGAATCGTTAAATCTATTCCTGTATTGTGAGGAAAAGACATTTGATTTATTGAAAATCCGGCTGCTGTAAGACTATCAGATAAGACAGAGGGATTGTAAATGCTACTCCCTTCTTGAGCTCCAGAAAAAGAAAGGATAGTGCTTTCGAGCGTTTCATCTGGTTGTATTGCACAATGGATCGTTTCAGTTGAGTCTTCTGCAATTTGTATACCAATACGAGTTGAACAGGAAGTACTTGCAATTAAAATAAGAAATAATAATAAAATAATTGAGTTTTTGCTATATTGTTGAATATTCATACTAATTAATAAACTTAGAGAGGGGTAGAGTTACACGAAAACCAGTAGAAAATGTTAATCCAGTACAAACCGATTCAAAAATTGGCAAGGCAGCTCCACTTTCGGCATTGTTAAACACTGTCCAAGCAAAATCTTGTACAAAACACATTTTTAAAGACCCAACATCCCAATCCGGTGATTGCCAAGCAACCCCAATAATACCAGGAAAAACAGAAGCACTAACTTCCTCATCACTTCCGGGAATTACAGGAGTTCCAAATGTAATAACTGGTCCTGCATAAATTCGAAGCTGATTTTCTATGGATACGGAAAAGAAAATAGGCATTTGAAAAATGTTCATTCCTGGATCAAATCGATATCTAATGCCAAATCCCGGTATTATAGAAGAATTTGAGAGCCCGTTATACATGACATGTGTTTCTAAGTCTGCACCACGTAAATTAAATTTCATTTGATTGTAAGATAAAAAATTCCATAATAATGAACCAAAGGCATCAAAAGAAATGTTATCGAGATACGAATAATTAGTAGTTTTTTGCTTGTTAGAAAAACTTAAATTTTCATGGTCAGAAGATAGTGTTGTCGGATCTTTTGTTGGTGGTAAAAACTGTCCTACTGCTGCAAATTCATTGTGCCATGTAGTTTGGTTTAATGAAGAACAAATAACACCTGTATTTGGTCCATCACTAATGGAATGAATAAATTGGTTTTTCCCAATATAGAGGCCTACATGAGAAATTTCATTGCCGACCGTCTTAAAAAAAATAGCATCTCCTGGTTCTAATTGTGATATTGGAACAATGCTCATTGAATCGTACATTGCCGATACAGTTCGAGGCAATTGTATCCCTATTGCTTCATGAGAAACAGTGTATAAAAGGCCTGAACAGTCTATCCCGTCCATAGAAATTCCTCCTACAACATAAGGGACCCCAATAAAGCGTTTGGAATATTCGACAATATCTTCTCGAGCTTGTTTTGCTTGTTCTTTTGTCATTTCTTCTGTTGTAATGCAATATCCATTAGAAGTAAAAAGAAAGAGACAGGCAAAAATTGCTAGTATATTTAATTTAAAAATTTTCATTTTATGATTATACGCAATAATTAAAAAGACTACAAGTTTTATAAATAGTTGATGACAAAAAATTAAAATATGTTATAATGAAGAATATTAATCAATGCGGTTACACGCAAAATGAGGTTTTAAATGGCTGAAAAGAGAGAACCATGGAAGTTTTTAGAAAAATATAGAGGTACAGCATTTAAAGGGGAATGGCCAACGCTTCCTGAAATGTTTAAAATTTCAGTAGATCGTTTTGCAAATCATGATTGTTTTACCATTATCGAAGATAAACGAGAAACTCTTACCTATGCACAGGTGCTAGATAATGTAGAAAATCTTTCTCAATGGTTTCTTTCTAAGGGCATTCAAAAAGGAGATCGAATTGCGGTAAGTGGTAAAAACTCACCTGAGTGGGCAACTGTGTATTTAGGAGCCTTGTTTGCCGGAGCCATAATTGTTCCTATTGATTATGGGTTAAATCTAGAATCGGCTGAAAATCTTCTTAGAGCATCAGGTGCAAAAATGCTTTTTACTGATGAAGAAAAATATGAATACGCAAAATCTCGTGTTAATAAAGTTGGTTTATATTCTTTAAGCAAGAAATATCCAGATACCTATGTATATAATCTTTCTACCGATCAAGAATTTGTAGCAGAAAAAGTTGAGGAAAACGATACAGCAGCAATTCTCTTTACCTCTGGGACGACTGGAAATCCAAAAGGAGTCGTGTTAACCCATAAGAACTTTGTTTCAGATTGTTATATTGCGCAGACAAATTTAATTATTAACGATAAAGATGTTTTTTATGCTCTTTTACCAATTCATCATTCTTACACTATGCAAGCGGTGTTTATTGAAAGCTTAAGTGTTGGTGCTGAAATCGTTTTTGGTAAATCTATGGCAGTTTCTAGAATGTTAAAAGAATTAAAACAAGGGGAAATAACCATGTTGCTTGGAGTTCCTTTGCTTTTTAATAAACTTTTAGCTGGTATTATGAAAGGAATCCGAGAAAAAGGTTTGTTTGTATATGGGTTAATACGTGCTCTTATGGGGATTTCGTATTTTATAACAAAAGTTTTCCATCATAATCCTGGTAAAAAAATGTTTAAGGCTGTTCTTGATAAAGCTAGTCTTGGAAGTGTTCGTATCGCTATTTGTGGAGGAGGTCCATTAGCTTCAAGTATATTTAGAGGATATCAAGAATTAGGTATTGATTTTATACAAGGCTATGGTTTAACAGAAACTTCTCCTATTATTGCTCTAAACCCTAAAGAAAAATTTAAGATTGCTAGTGTTGGTCGATTTTTCCACCCTTATATGGAAATGAAAATTGATAATCCAGATGAAAACGGTATTGGTGAAGTTTTAGTAAAAGGCCCTATGGTTATGGAAGGTTATTATAACATGCCAGAAGAAACTGAAAAAATGTTTACTAAAGATGGTTGGTTGAAGACTGGAGATTTAGGAAGTCTTGATGAAGAACACTATCTCTATTTATCTGGTCGAGCTAAAAACTTAATCGTTACGGAAGGTGGAAAAAATGTTTTCCCTGAAGAAATAGAGAACGAGTTTCAGCTTGAAGATGATTTAGAGCAGGTAACTATTCAAGGTTATGTTATGGATAAAGCTACTAAATCTGAAGGTATTGAAGCACTAATTTATGTATCTGATAGCTTATTTGATCGACTTAATATTCGTCGAGATGATTCTTCTTCTCAAGAAACAGTATTAAAAGTAGTTCAAAATATTGTAAATAAAGTTAACAAAGATCTTAAACCATATGCTCGAATAACTAAAATAACTCTTCTTGAAGAACCATTAGAAATGACAACAACAAGAAAAGTTAAACGTAATTATAAAAAATAAATACAGTTTAGTATTATTTTGTGGGGCGAAGCTTGAGGCTTCGCCTTATTGTATTTAAATTTACTGTTCCGTTCTCGTGATAAAGAGAGTTGTATCCAATTTCAAGATTAAAAAAACGTTTTGCGATGTCGTTAAGATAGTGAGCGTCACTTGATGTTATTAGTGGATAGCCTAAAGTATCTAGAGGAACTTTTGTTGATAAGTTGCTTGAAAGTACGTATGTGGGAGGAATATCCATTACTTCAAGTGCATCCCATTCTCCTGGTACAACGGATCCTAATTGACTAGTCATCGAAAATGCAGATCTATTAACATGAGCTGGTATGCAAAGTCCTCCAAGTCCATGTACTAGTAATGCCGTATCATCGATAGAAAGACTAGCCGAAACTTGCAAATATTTATTAATTTCACCAAGTATATTGTCGTTTTCATCTACGTAAACTTGATCTCCGTATTTTTCAGGTTTATTCTGAAAAAAAGGAATAATAGTATTTATTCGTTCACCAAATTTCATTGCCGTTTGTAAATTAGAAAAAAGACATAATACATGGATTTCTTCTGATGTTTGCAATTCCATTCCATAAAGAGCCGCTATGTGTGCTTTTTTGCAAAGAACTGCAAATGCTGGACAATTTTTTGTAGTGTTATGATCGGTAAGAGCAGCAAGTTGAATGTTTTTTTCTTGAAGTTTTTTTACAATAGCTGATGGAGACATTTCTAGTGATGCGCAAGGTGAGACGCAAGAATGGATATGCCAGTCACAGTTTATTATCATTGTGGTCCTTTATTGGTTTCTATTTAATAAGGTATACAATAATCCTGATATTTCATATTGATTTTTATCTGTTTTAAAGATAATTATTTTTTCAGAAGTAGCAGCTAATTTCATTTCTTCGGATATCTGCCTATTATTACAGATAATAATTGCTGGGCTGTCTTTTAGGGTTGCAACTGCTACGGTGTTTTTGTGGGCTTGTATTGTGACTATTAAGCATTCATCAGGAGCATTACCCATAATGTCACTTAGTAGGTCTCCTGTGTATATTGTTGTAATCTCGGAATCAGGTACATCAGACAAAACAGAAGGTGTTATAATTTGGAGTTGCAATTTTTTTGCGATTTTACTTAATTTCATTTTGTTTCCTTTTCCAAGTCAAAATACGCATGCACTATGGTACCTTTAGAGCTTGATTCAATTTTAAAGTCATCTGCGGCTCGTTTTGTATTTGGCAATCCCATTCCAGCTCCAAATCCGAAAGATCTAACTCTGTCAGTTGCCGTGGAAAATCCTTCTGTAAGAGCTTTTTCTATATCTGGGATTCCAGGCCCAGTATCTTCTGCTTTTATTATTAATTTCCCTTTTTGTGAATTATTTGGAGGTGTTATAATGTATTGCATTATACCTCCTTTTGAATGTACAACTTGATTTATTTCCAATTCATAACTTGCAATGCCAACGCGACGTGCTATTGCTTTTGCGATGCCCATTTTACGTAATACTTTTTTTATTTCTGTAGAAGCTAGCCCAGCCGTTACAAAATTAAAAGGTTCTGTAACAAATTCATAGACAGGAAGTTTTTGTTGATTTTCAATTTTTTGTGTTTGTGTTTCATTACATGAATTTATTTTGATTTCTTTTTCTTCAAGCCGTTCTACTTTGTCAGTCATAGCAGAAAGCAAAGCCGATATCAAATCTGTTGTAGTAACTATGCCAACTAAATGTTGTTCTGTATTAACAACTGGGAAACGACCAAATTTATATTTATTAAAACATGAAACAGCAAAAGAAACAGGCATATCATCTTGCAAAACTATTAATTCTTTTGTCATATATTTAATGCAAGGGGAATCAATCTGATTTTCATCGAAAGCTGTCACAATATCTGCCATAGATATCATCCCAACTATTTTTTCGTCTTGAGTTATAGGGATACCTGTAAATCCAGATTTTTTCATTCTTTGTTGAATCGCTCTCATAGAATCTTTTGGTGTAAATGTAATTACTTTAGAACACATTACATCTTTTACTTTTAGCTGAAACAAAAGTTCAAGCACCGCAGAAGAGGATGAGTCTGTAATAACAGGTATGTCTTTCATATAACTAGTATACAACCTCTTTGGCAAATCGAAAAGAATATTTTAAAAGTAGATAGATGTACTCTATATGGATTATTTATGGTTCAATTTCGTGTATAAGATTAATCATTTCTATAGCTCCCGTTGCACAATCAAAACCTTTGTTGCCTGCTTTACTTCCAGCTCTCTCTATTGCTTGCTCAATATTTTCAGTTGTTAAAACTCCAAACATAACAGGAATATCACTATTTAAAGATACAGTAGCAATACCTTTTGTCACCTCATTACACACATATTCATAATGAGAAGTACTCCCCTTAATAACAGCACCCAAACAAATAATGGCATCATATTTTTTACTTTTAGCCATTTTAGATGCAATAAGAGGGATTTCAAATGCACCAGGAACCCAAGCAATGTCTATTTTATTTTCAGTAATATCATGACGTTTAAGACTATCTAAAGCGCCTTCTAGCAATTTACCGGTTATAAACTCGTTAAATCTAGCTATAACAATACCAATTTTAATATCTTTAGCAACAAAGTTACCTTCAAAAACACTCATAAAAAACTCCTATAACAAATAATATTTAATAATTTAAGATATGACCCATTCGATTTTGTTTTGTCTGTAAATAAAACAAATCTTGTTCTGTTGCGGGCATTTGAATGGGAACTCGTTCAATAATTTTTATACCAAATTCTGAAAGCTGATACACTTTATCAGGATTATTAGTAAGTAGCCTGAGCGTGGTAGCCCCAAGATCACGTAAAATTTGTGCACCAATATAGTATTCTCTCATATCGCCTGGAAACCCTAATGCAAGGTTTGCGTCTAAAGTATCTAGGCCATTATCTTGCAAAGCATATGCTTTTAATTTATTAATTAGCCCGATACCTCGGCCTTCTTGTCGCATATAAAGCAATACTCCACGGCCTTCGTTTTCTATCTGTTTCATTGCAGTTGCAAACTGTTGGCCACAATCACAACGCAAAGATCCAAAAGTGTCGCCAGTTAAACATTCTGAATGCACACGGCACAAGAGATTTTTACCATCACCAATATCCCCTTTTATCAATGCAATATGTTGCTCATTATTAATTTTATTGCTGTATCCGTATATTTTAAAATTACCATATTTTGTAGGAAGACTTGCACTGACTTCTCGTTGTATTAGCACATCATGTATTTTTCGATATTCTTGTATTTGCTTAATGCTAATAAATTTTAATCCAAATTTTTTTGACAACGCATACAACTCTTGACTTCTCATCATAGTTCCATCTTCACGCATTATTTCACAACATAATCCGCACTCTTTTAAATGTGCAAGACGCATTAAATCTACTGTTGCTTCTGTATGCCCATTTCGTTCTAATACTCCATTTTTATGTGCTAATAAAGGAAACATATGTCCAGGTCTTCTAAAATCATCAGGTTTTGCGTCCTCTTCGACACAACTTCTCGCCGTAAGTCCTCTTTCTTCAGCCGATATCCCAGTTGTTGTTTTTACAGAATCTATCGAAACAGTAAACGCCGTTTGATGGTTATCTGTATTTGTTGTTACCATTTGAGGAATTTGTAATTTATTACAATATTTTTTGCTCATAGGCATACAAATAAGTCCCCGTCCATACATGGTCATAAAATTAACATTTTGTGTGCTCGCAAATTGAGCGGCACAAATAAAATCGCCTTCATTTTCTCTGTTTTCATCATCTGCAACTACAATAATCTTACCCAGCTTTAAGTCATCTAAAGCTTCTTCTATTGTATTTAACGTAATCATTCTCACTCCCTCTAAAATCCATTTTTACTCAGAAACTCAGCAGTAATTTTGCTTTTTTTTGAAAAATGTATAAAATGTTCTATATATTTACCAATACAATCATTTTCGATATTTACACTATCACCGACTTTTTTTTGAGCCAAAATTGTATGTTTATACGTATACGGAATAACAGAAACACTAAAAGTCCCTTTTTCGACACTCACAACGGTTAGGCTTGTGCCATCAATTGCCACAGATCCTTTTTCGATAATGTAGCGTAAAATTTTACTATCAGCTGTTATAAAAAACCAAACCGCATTGGCATCTTTTTTAATACGTACAATTTTGCCACTCCCATCTATATGCCCAGAAACAATATGGCCTCCCAACCTATCACTGGCAACCATTGCCCGCTCTAGATTAACAAGCGTATTAACACTAATTTTTTTAATCTCTGATCGATTAAGCGTTTCGTTCATCACATCAACAGAAAAGCTTTTTTCACTACAAGAAATAACGGTTAAACAAATTCCATTTACCGCCACACTGTCTCCTAAATGAATATCTTTCATAATTTTATTTGCCTGTATTGTAAGCTTAAAAACTTCTGCTCCTTGTTGAATAGATATAATTGAGCCAACTTCTTCGATTATTCCTGTAAACATTTTATTACCTCACTTTCTAATAAAATGTCTTCATCAAAACGAATGATTTTTGGTTTTGTAAGCTTAAAAGCTTTATTAGGAAAATCGATACCTATGCCCATAACAGGCGATTTAGCTGTACCACCAAATATTTTAGGAGCAATATATGTTTGTATTTTATTGACAATTCCACTTTGTAATGCCGACCAATTAAGTGTTGCACCACCTTCTAATAACACACTATCAATATTTATTTCTCCTAATTTATTCATTAGACATGACAAATCGATGTATCCATTTTTTTGAGGTACAACAAGTATTTGACATCCTGCATGTATATACGGTTGGTGTATTTGTATATCTGTTATCGTAGTTGCAATAATGGTCGGAGCTAAATCTGTTGTTTTTACAATTTTTGAAGTTAAAGGGATTTTTAAATGAGAATCACAGACAATTCGAGTTGGATTTTTACTATTTTTATTGCGACAGGTTAACAAAGGATCATCTGCTAAAACTGTACCAAGACCTACCATAATAGCCGAAAATTTATGTCGATCTTTATGTACTTGCGAGCGTGCTTTTGTACCAGTAATCCATTGCGACTTATTTGTACGAGTTGCAATTTTACCATCCATTGTCATTGCATATTTCATCATTACGTATGGACGTTTGTTTTGAATATAATAAAAAAAGATAGGGTTAAGAGCGTCGCATTCTTTTTGTAACATGCCTGCGGTAACAGATATTCCATTCTCTACTAATATTTTAGAACTTTTACCTGCGACTAAAGGGTTTGAATCGTAAGAACCGAATACAACTCGTTTTATTTTACTTGCAATAATTGCATCCGTACACGGAGGTGTTTTACCATAATGGCAACAAGGCTCTAATGTAACATATAGCGTCGCTCCTTCTGGAGAGGTTTTGCAATTGGCGAGTGCGTTTCTCTCAGCATGTAAGGTTCCATACTTTTTATGATACCCTTGGCCAA
>JTFN01000504.1_pt1 | contig 51341 bp, 58 predicted proteins | sample 235401 | NCBI WGS metagenome assembly JTFN01 (sample SAMN03067589, study PRJNA260952) | activated sludge metagenome | biome: Sludge; feature: Wastewater; isolation source: CETP activated sludge from augmented bioreactor treating industrial... | place: India:Gujarat | collected 2013-04 | reverse complement strand
CTTTGGAGGAAAAATGGCTACTGAAAAGATTCGTGTCAGACTTCGTGCGTTTGACGTAGAGTTGATCGATCAGAGTGCTAAAGCCATCGTGCAGACAGTGCAGAAAGCAGGTGCTAAGGTTTTAGGACCTATACCTCTTCCTACAAGAATTGAAAAGGTGACTGTATTGCGTTCACCTCACGTTAATAAAAAATCACGTGAGCAGTTTGAAATGCGTACACATAAACGCCTTATTGATATTATTGAGCCGTCAGCTGATGTTATGGATTCACTGATGAAGCTTGAATTGCCTGCTGGCGTAGATGTTGAGATTAAACAATAAGTTTTATTATTGTTATTAAACGGTACCGGTCCCCAGGATCAGGGGATGGCGGCCGATAATTGAAGATGTATTAATATTTGATTGTTAATACGTTCTTCTTAAGGAGAATATCAGAATGAAAGGTCTGATTGCAAAAAAAGTGGGCATGACCCAGGTTTTTGACGAAGACGGAAATCTTACACCGGTAACCGTGATCCACGTCGAACCTAACACGGTTGTGGCTCTTAAAGATGAGAAAAAATTTGGTTACAGTGCTGTTGTGCTTGGACTTGGTGATGTTAAAGAGTCTAAAGTTACTAAGCCGTATGCTGGACAATTCTCGGAAGGTATTACACCTAAGAAAAATTTGAAAGAATTCCGTAACTTTGAAGGTGAAGTTGCTGTTGGTGATGAAATTGGCGTTGATTTGTTTAATGGCATTCGTTATCTTGACGTGACTGCAACTTCTAAAGGTAGAGGGTATCAAGGTGTAATGAAACGTTGGGGTTTCCATGGTGGACCTGCTGGACATGGTTCAAAATTTCACCGTGTAGCTGGTGGTACAGGTATGTGTACTTCACCTGGAAGAAGCTTTAAAAATATTAAGATGGCTGGTCATATGGGTAATGCTCGTGTAACAGTTCAAAATCTTAAAGTTGTTAAAGTGGATCCTGAGTTAAATGTTGTGATGGTTCGTGGGTCTGTGCCTGGGAAGAAAAACTGTACGCTGATCGTCAAGACTGCGACTAAAAAAGAATTCTAGGACGGAGAAGGCAGATGGAAAAGAAAGTCTATTCAGTCGATGGTAAAGAATTACGGACAATTGATCTTGATGACAACGTTTTTGCGCTTCCGGTCAATGACGACGTTATTTATTATGCCATTAATAATGAATTAGCTAATAAACGTGTTGGTACTGCTTGTACAAAAGATCGCTCTGAAGTACATGGAAGCAATGCTAAGCCGTATAAGCAAAAGGGTACAGGTCGTGCTCGCCGTGGTGATAAAAAATCACCTATAACAAGAGGCGGTGGAGTTATATTTGGACCAAAACCAAGAGATTTTAGCTATACTATACCTAAAAAAGTTAAAAGATTAGCTATGAAGTCTATTTTGAGTATGAAAGCTCAAGAAGACAATCTTAAAATTATTGAAGATTTTACTGTAGAAAGCGGTAAGACAAAAGATTTAGTTAAAATTGTAAATAATTTTGCTAAAGATGAACGAACTGTTATTGTTTTGAAAGATGATGATTCTATGATTAGACGTGCTGGTGCAAATCTTGCAAAAGTATCTTTCTTGTCATATAACAGACTTCGTGCACATGATTTGTTTTATGGTCGAAAAGTTATTATGCTTGAAGGCGCTGCAAAAAATCTTTCTGATTTTTATAAAAAGGAGGTAAAATAATGTTACATGAAGATGTGCTTATTGAGCCTGTTTTGTCAGAGAAAGCGACTTTATTGCGTGAAGAAGGAAAGTACGTTTTTAATGTACGTCCTGATGCAACTAAAACAGATATAAAAGAAGCAGTTCGAAAACTTTTTGATGTAAAAGTTAAAAAGTGTACTGTTACTAATGTAAAAGGAAAAATGAAGCGGGTTCGCTATCGTTCCGGAAGAACTTCCAGTTGGAAAAAAGCAATCGTCAAACTAGTGGATGGCGAAAAAATTAGCATGTTCGAAGGCGTTTAGCCTGCGACCGCAATAGAAAAGGAGAACCGAAATGGCTCTTAAAGTATATAAGCCGGTAACAGCAGGTACACGTGCTCGAATAGACCTGCGCCGGGATGATTTGACAAAAGGTAACGACCCAGAAAAAGGTTTAACTAAAGGTCATAAATCACATGGCGGTCGAGGCGCTGGTGGACGAATTTCAGTTCGACATCAGGGTGGCGGCCATAAAAGAAAGTATCGTGAGATAGATTTCAAACGTGATAAACATGGTATTCCAGGAACAGTTCGATCTATTGAATATGATCCAAATAGAAGTGCCAATATTGCTTTGATTTTTTATGCTGACGGTGAAAAACGTTATATTATTGCTCCAAAAGGACTTAAAGTTGGACAGAAGATTTTGTCTGGCGAGAATGCATCTCCAGAAGTTGGAAATGCACTTCCTTTGGAAGTAATTCCAGTAGGGTTTACTGTGCACAATATCGAATTGACACTTGGACGTGGTGGACAGTTAGTACGATCAGCTGGAGCAAGTGCTCTAGTTGCTGCTAAAGAAGGTGATTATGTAACTATTCGTCTTCCTTCAACTGAGGTTCGCCGAGTGCATAAGAAATGTTATGCTACGGTTGGTACTGTTGGTAATGAAGATCGTATGAATGCACAACTTGGTAAAGCTGGCCGTTCACGTTGGTTAGGAATTCGTCCTACCGTTCGTGGTATGGTTATGAACCCTGTTGATCACCCACTTGGTGGTGGTGAAGGTGCCGGAAAAGGACGTAATCCTGTTACTCCTTGGGGGCAACCGTGTCGTGGATACAAGACTCGTTCTAAGAGAAAGGTGTCAAACAATTTTATTGTTACTCGCCGAAAGAAGAAGTAGCATAGGAGACAATTGTGTCAAGATCTGTTAAAAAAGGCCCTTTTATAGAAAAGAGTCTTTATAAAAAGGTTATTGAAATGAACAAGGCCGCAGACCGGAAAATGATTAAAACATATTCCCGCTGCTCGACTATTATACCTGAAATGGTTGGAAATACTATTTCTGTGTATAACGGGAAAACTTGGGTTCCTGTTTATGTAACAGAAAACCTCGTTGGTCACAAGTTAGGTGAATTTTCACCAACTCGTAATTTCCGTGGTCATGCTGGTTCTGATAACAAAGCTGGTAAGAGATAGGTGGATATGATGGCCGAAAAAACCGGATATAAAGCCACTACAAAATTTCTTATTGCATCACCTTCAAAAACACGTGCTGTAGCGAAGGTTGTTAATAGGAAAGGTTGTTCAGAGGCAATGGCAGTTTTAGAAAACATGCCACAAAAAGGTGCAAAGCTAATTCGTTCTACTATGAAGTCAGCTATTGCTAATGCACTGAATGCTAATAATAAGCTCGATGAAGATATGTTAATCGTAAAAGAAGTTCGTGTAGACGAAGGTCCACGACTAAAACGTGTATGGTACCGTGCTCGCGGACGTGCTGATATGCTTCTTAAACGTATGAGTCATATAACTGTCGTAGTAGCAGAAAAGGCGGGGGAATAACGTGGGACAGAAAGTTAATCCTATAGGACTACGTCTTGGAATAAACAAGACTTGGTCTTCACGCTGGTATGCAGGTCCTCGTGAATATGCAGATTTGCTACATGAAGATTTGCGCATCAGAAAAATGGTACAGGATTTGCCGGAGTGCAAAAATGCTGATATTGCTGAAATCGAAATTATTCGACATCCTCAGCGTGTAACAATCGTTATTCATACAGCTCGCCCTGGTGTAATCATTGGTGTAAAAGGTGCTAATATTGAAAAGATTGGCTCCCAGATTCAAAAGACAATGACTAAAAAGGTTCAGATTAAAATTAAAGAGGTGAAACGTCCAGAAGTTAACGCTCAGTTAATTGCTCAGAATGTTGCACGTCAACTTTTAAATCGCGGTTCATTCCGTAAAGCCTTAAAACAGTCATGCGGTAACGCAATGAAAGCTGGAGCTCAAGGTGTCAAGATTCATTTATCAGGTCGTTTAGGCGGTGCTGAAATGTCTCGTGCTGAAGAGCACAAAGAAGGACGTGTTCCTTTACATACTCTTCGAGCTGACATTGATTATGGTTTCACTGAAGCTCATACTACATTCGGAAAGATCGGTGTTAAAGTATGGATTTACAATGGAATGAATTATGGTCACGAACAAAAAGAAGATGCTGGAAAGCTTCTTAAAAATCGTCGTGATAGACCCGAACGTGGTGGTAAACGAAATAATAATCGTAACGATCATTCCGCTCGCGGTGCAAAATCTGAAAGGAGTTAAGCAATGCCATTAAGTCCTAAAAGAGTTATGCATCGAAAGGTGCAACGTGGTACAATAAAAGGTAATGCAACAAGATCTTGTAATATAGACTTTGGTGATGTTGCTTTAGTAGCACTTGAGCCAATTTGGTTGTCCGCACGACAAATTGAAGCAGCTCGTGTTGCTATTAACCGTAAGATTAACCGTAAAGGTCAGGTTTGGATTCGTGTTTTCCCAGATAAGCCAATTACCAAAAAACCTCAAGACACACGTCAAGGTAAAGGTAAAGGTGCTCCAGAGTTCTGGGCTGCAGTTATTAAACCTGGTCAAATTCTTTTCGAGATTGGCGGTGTAGATCGCGAATTAGCTGAAGAAGCAGTTCGTTTAGCTGGAAGTAAACTTCCAATTAAAACGAAAGTTGCTTTTAGTAATTCCGTAGAGTAGGGAGAAAAATAAGATGGCTAAAAAAAATGCAGAATTGTCTTATTCCGAACTCGTTGTTAAACGGAATGAGCTAAAAAGAAAGTATATGGATTTCCGATTCCAAATAGTAGTCGGACATGTAGATAATCCGATGCAAAAGCGTCAGATGCGTCGAGAAATCGCACAACTGAATACGCTTATTCGACAAAAAGAAATTGCCGGACAGGATAAGTAGGAGCTGACCCGTGAAAGAACAGACAGTTCAGGAAAAAGCTAATAAGCGAACATTTGTTGGATTTGTAACAAGTGATAAAATGGATAAAACCGTTGTTGTTCAAATTTCAACAAGAAAACTCCATAAGCTTTATAAAAAGTACATCACGAGTGCTAAAAAATATAAAGCTCATGATGAACTAAATGATGCTCATATTGGTGATAAAGTACGCATTGTTGAATGTCGTCCGTTAAGCAAAGATAAATGCTGGCGAGTTGCAGAAATTATTGAACGGGCCAAATAGCTAGGAGGAATAGTATGATTCAGATGCAAACTGTAATGAATGTTGCTGATAACTCCGGTGCTAAACGCGTTCAGTGTATTAAAGTACTTGGCGGTTCACACCGTCGTTATGCCGGTATTGGTGATATTGTTGTGGTAGCTGTTAAGGATGTAATCCCTACTTCTACAATTAAAAAAGGAGCAGTCGAAAAGGCTGTAATCGTGCGCGTTGCAAAAGAGTATCGTCGCCCAGATGGAACCTATATTCGTTTTGATGATAATGCTTGCGTTATCCTTGATGCAAATAATACTCCAAAAGGTAAACGTATTTTTGGACCAGTTGCACGAGAACTCCGTGATTACGATTTTATGAAAATCGTATCATTAGCGCCAGAAGTTCTATAAGGAGATTTGGAATGCAAAAAAAATTCAAGATCCGTAAGGACGATTTGGTAGAAATCATTGCTGGAAAAGATAAAGGTAAACGTGGAAACATTCTTAGTATAGATCGAAAGAAAGATCGTGTTATAGTTTCTGGTTGTAACCTTGCTAAAAAAGCAATGAAAAAACAAAGTGAGCAAGATCGTGGTGGTATCGCCGAGATTGAAGCTCCTTTGCATATTTCAAATGTAGCTCTCGTATGTAAAAAATGCGGCCCTACTAAAGTTGGATACAAAATTGACGGTGACAAGAAAATTCGTGTATGCCGTAAATGTGGAGACACTCTGTAATGGATAATTACGTACCCCGGCTTAAGAAAGTCTATAAAGACACTATCGCCCCCGAGCTTTTTAAAGAGCTCGGTTATAAATCCGCCATGCAGATACCAGAAATAAAAAAAATTGTGGTAAACATGGGCGTGGGTGAAGCACTCGCAAACAAGAAACTTCTTGATGCCGCAGTTTCTGACCTAACAGCAATTACAGGTCAGCATGCTGTGAAAACAAGGGCTCGAAAGAGTATAGCGAACTTCAAACTACGTGAAGGAAATGAAATTGGTGTAATGGTAACTTTAAGAGGAGCAAGAATGTATGAATTTTTGGATCGTCTTATAAATGTTGCATTACCTCGTGTAAAGGATTTTCGTGGTATTAAACCTAACGGGTTTGATGGTCGCGGAAACTATTCCCTTGGTATAGTAGAACAAATTATATTCCCTGAAATTGATTTTGATAAAATCGAAAAAGTTGCAGGTATGAATGTAAACATTGTTACAAGTGCAAAAACTGATAATGATGCTCGTGTTTTACTTTCTAAGTTCGGAATGCCCTTCAGGAAGTAAAAGAGGATATCATGGCTAAAAAATCAATGATTATTAAAGCGAAACGTACACCTAAATACAGCACACGTAAAGTGAATCGCTGTGAGGTTTGCGGTCGTCCCCGTGGATATTTAAGCAAATACAAAATGTGTCGTGTTTGTTTTCGTAAATATGCTAGTGAAGGCCTGATTCCAGGCGTTACAAAATCCAGTTGGTAGTTAGGAGTTAAGAATGAGCGTTTCAGATCCTATCGCAGATATGCTTACAAAGGTTCGGAATGCGGCTATTGCCCGCCACGAAAAGGTTGACGTTCCTACTTCCAAACTAAAACTGGAAATCGTGAAAATTCTGAAAATTGAAGGTTATATAAAGAACTTCAAAAAGGTAAATGACGAAAATGATAAATCAATTATTCGTGTTTTCCTTAAATATGATGAAGTAAATGCACCTGTTATGCATGGAATCGAAAAGGTTTCTACACCAGGTCGTCGTGTTTACTCTAGCTATAAAGACATGCCACGTGTTTATAACGGGTATGGTACTGTTATCGTTTCAACTTCTCAAGGTGTAACAACCGGTCGTAAGGCTAGAGATTTAATGGTTGGCGGTGAAATACTTTGTAAAGTCTGGTAGGAGGAATTTATGTCAAGAATTGGTAAAGTTCCTGTTCCTGTACTTGCAGGTGTCAAGGTATCAATAGCTCCTTCTGTAATTACTGTTGAAGGACCTAAAGGTAAACTTACACAAGATTATAGTAATCTTGTAAAAATTGAAGTAAAAGATAATGAAGTTTTAGTTAGTCCTTCTAATGAATCTAAGGCTGCAAGTGCTGCCCATGGTTTATATAGAAGTTTAATTAACAATATGGTAATCGGTGTTTCAACTGGTTTTTCAAAAAGCCTCATTATTAATGGTGTTGGTTATCGTGCTGAGGTTCAAGGTAATTTACTTGTCTTGAATCTTGGATATTCTTCCGACTACGTTGCTGTTATTCCAGAAGGATTAACTGTTACTGCTGACAATCAAGGTAAAATAACTATTGCCGGTATTGATAAACAGCGTGTAGGTGAATATGCGGCTCAGATTCGTAAGCTTAGAAAACCTGAACCTTATAAAGGTAAGGGTGTGCGATACGAAACTGAGACAATTAAACGGAAAGTCGGTAAATCCGGGGTTAAATAAGGGTAGGTTTGTATGTTTAAAAAACTTAATGAAAAAGACAGAAAGCGGCTTAAGAGAAAGGTTCATATCCGCAAACACCTGCATGGAAATGCTACCCGTCCCCGTATGACTGTGACACGTAGTAATAAGAATTTGTCTGTTCAAGTTATTGACGACGATGCAGGGAAAACACTTGTTTCTATTTCCACTTTGGAAAAAGAATTTGTAGGCTTAAAACCAAATGTCGAAGGTGCTACGAAACTTGGTGAAGCTTTGGGTGCCCGTCTTAAAGAAAAGAAAATTACAACTGTAGTTTTCGACCGTAATGGCTATCTCTACCATGGTGTAGTGGCAGCTCTTGCAGCTGGTACTCGTAGTGCCGGCATCATATTCTAGGAGACTCAATGGAACGCAAAAGACACGATAGAGAGCCCAAAGAATTTGCTGAAAAATTGGTTAAACTTAATCGTACTTCAAAAGTCGTAAAAGGTGGACGCCGTTTTTCATTTTCTGCTTTGACTGTTGTTGGTGATGGAAAAGGTAGAGTTGGGTTCGGATTTGGTAAAGCAAATGATGTATCTGAAGCAATCAGAAAGAGCATTGATAAAGCTAAACGCAATTTGAAAACAGTACCAATAAAACATGGTACTTTACCTCATGAGATTCAAGCTGTATATAAAGGTTCTTCTGTTTTATTAAAACCTGCTTGTTCAGGTACTGGTATTATCGCTGGTGGCGCTGTACGTGCAGTTCTCGAAGCTGCTGGGTTTACAGACATTATGTCTAAATCTTTAGGATCTAACACATCTGTAAACGTTGTCCGAGCAACTTTTGAAGCTTTAGGTAACCTTATGGATGCACCTACGGTAGCAAAAAACAGAGGTAAAACTCTGAACGAATTGTGGGGTTAACAGATGGCGAAAGCTAAGACAAAGAAAATCAAGATTACTCTTAAAAAGAGTACGATTGGACAAAAACCTAACAAACGTGCCACTGTACGTTGTTTAGGGCTCAAAAAGATTGACTCTAGTGTAGAGCATGATGCAACACCTGCAGTTCTTGGTATGGTTGCAAACGTAGCTCACATGGTTAAAGTTGAGGAGCTGAACTAATGGCAGAATTAATTCTTAACGCACCAGAAGGTGCAAATAAAAAGAAAACAATCGTTGGCCGTGGTTCTTCCTCTGGTCATGGTAAAACTTCAGGTAAAGGTAATAAAGGACAACAGTCCCGTTCAGGTGGAAAAACCTATGTAGGTTTTGAAGGTGGACAGATGCCTTTATATCGAAGAATCGCTCGTAAAGGTTTTTCTAACTATCACTTTAAAAAAGAATATGAAGTTATTAATATTCGTGATATTGAATCAAAATATGCTGCTGGTGAAACAGTAAATGAAGAATCTTTGCTTGCAAAAGGTTTAGTTAAAAAAAGTGGAATGTTGGTAAAAGTCCTTGGAGATGGTGAGCTTACAAAAAAGGTCACTGTTGATGTTGCTAAAGTATCAGCTTCTGCTAAAGCTAAAATTGAAAAAGTTGGCGGCTCTGTAGTTGTCAAATCAGAAGAATAAAGGACGTGGGGAATTAAAAAAATGGCAAATAATCCAATTTCTAATATGTTTAAAGTAAAAGAGTTGCGTGAGCGACTAACGTTTACTTTGCTTATCCTCGCAATAGTTCGTTTGGGATCGGTTATTCCGATTCCGGGAATTAATCCTGAAGCACTGACATCTTATTTTGATTCGATGACACAGGGAAATGCGTTCGTAGATTATATGGACTTTTTTGCCGGTGGCGCGTTCTCAAATTTTTCAATTCTAATGTTAGGTGTAATGCCATACATTTCAATGCAAATTATTATGCAACTTGCTCTTATAATATTTCCTACTCTTAAACGAATAGCGCAAGAGGATGGAGGTCAAAAAAGAGTCCAAACATGGACACGAGTTGGTACGATAGTTGTTTGTCTTATTCAATCTTATGCTGTTACAGTTTATGCTTATAGTATTCCTAATGCTATAATAATAGAAAATGGAATTATATTCCGTTTAATTGCTATACTTACAGTTACTACTGGAACTATGGCGACAGTATGGCTTGGAGAACAAATTACTTCTAAGGGTATCGGAAACGGTATCTCAATCCTGATTTTTGCTGGTATTGTCTGTAGACTACCAGCTGCTATATGGGAGCTTATCCGATTAGTTAGATCAGGTGATATCAATGTTGTGTTTGTAATTGTTGTTTTAATAATGTTTATTGGAATAATTGCTCTTGTTGTTTATGAACAACAAGGACAGCGTAAAATTCCGGTACATTATGCAAAACGTATAATAGGCCGAAAAATGTATGGTGGACAAAGCACCTACATTCCATTTAAAATTAATCCTTCAGGAGTTATACCGATAATTTTTGCATCATCGTTTTTAACTTTCCCGTTACAATTTGCAAATAGTATGGCTTCCAACGTACGTTGGTTAAGCAAACTTGCTGTATTTCTCACCCCTACGGGATTTTGGTATAACTTTTTCTATATTCTTTTGATTATATTTTTTGCTTATTTTTATACTCAGGTTACTCTTAACCCTATTGAAATTGCAAAAAATGTCCGTGAAAACGGCGGGTCAATTCCTGGGATCAGAACGGATAAGACTGAAGAATATTTAACAAAACTATTGAACAGGCTTATATTACCAGGTTCATTGTATCTTGCAGTAATTGCAATTATACCTACGATAATTCAGAATCTATTTGGATTCCCTCAATCAATATCTATGTTGATGGGTGGAACTTCACTTTTGATTATGGTTGGTGTTGATTTAGATACTATGAGTCAAGTAGAGGCTCTTCTTAAAATGCATCATCAAGATGGAATTGTTAAGAAAGGTCGTCTACGCTCACGCAATTTGTAATTTTTTGTGTAAGCTATAGAATAAGTTTGTAAAATAGTGTTTAATAGGAGGATACCGAATTGTCATCATTACGATGTGCTATAATTCGGTGTCTAACACTTTGAATATCCCGGAGGGATTACAATGAAAGTACGAACCAGCGTAAAGCCGATTTGCGACAAATGTAAGGTTATCAAACGTCACGGAGTAGTTCGCGTCATTTGTGAAAACCCAAAGCATAAGCAACGACAAGGCTAAGGAGAAACTGATGGCTCGAATTGCGGGAGTTGATCTCCCTAACAAACATGTCAACATTGCATTGACGTATATTTATGGTATCGGTCGTTCTGCTGCAAATGATATTTGCACAAAATCTAAAGTCGAACCTAATAGAATGATGAACGATTTGACAGAAGAGGAAATAGGAAGTCTTCGTTCCATAATAGACAGTGACTTTAAAGTAGAAGGTCGTCTCAGAAGTGAGATTGGTCTAAATATCAAACGTTTAATGGATATTGGTTGCTATCGTGGTCTCCGACATAGAAAAGGTTTGCCTGTACGTGGACAGCGTACATCTACAAATGCTCGAACTCGCAAAGGTAAGAAAAAAACCGTTGCAGGTAAAAAGAAATAAGCGGAGGAGCTAATTATGGCAACTGTTAAGAAACGTAAAGAGAAGAAAAGCGTTTACGAAGGTAACGTTTATATTCAAGCAACGTTCAATAATACAATCATAACTATTACAGATCTTAAAGGGAATGCTCTTTCATGGGCATCATCTGGTGGGCTGGGCTTTCGTGGAGCTAAAAAATCAACTCCATTTGCCGCTCAATCTGTAGCAGAGCTTGCTGTACAAAAAGCTCAAAGTTATGGTTTACGTGATGTACATGTTTTCGTTAAAGGTCCTGGAATAGGACGGGAAGCAGCTATTCGTTCTTTAGGAACAATGGGATTAAATGTTAGATCAATTTCTGATGTAACACCAATTCCTCACAATGGTTGTCGACCACGAAAAACACGTCGAATGTAGGAAAAATTTGTTATAACAAATTTTCACATGGTTCAAAGCACCGGTTAAGTTGAGACTATCTCACTTGTATTCGGTGTAAATGCTTTGAAAATTACAATGGACAGCTCGAAAGAGCTAACCTTTTATAAAGGAGTCTGGATGGCCCGCAAAAATCTGCTTAAAGGATTTAAGAAACCCAAAGGGATTACGTTTGAGCATATAGAAACTAGCCCAAATTATGGAAAGTTTACAGCTTATCCATTTGAGCCAGGTTTTGGTACAACTGTTGGCAATACTTTACGAAGAGTTTTGTTATCTTCTATTCAAGGATATGCAATTACATCTGTACGTATTACATCCTATGATGCTGACGAAGTACCTCATGTTATCTCAAGTGAATTCGAATCTATTCCGAATGTAGTTGAAGATGCATTAGAAGTTTTGAATAGTATGAAACAGATTCGCTTGCGGCTTCCCGATGATGTTGAACAGGATACATTCCTATTTGAATTTAAAGGTCCCGGTAAAGTTACAAGTGATATGTTTGACCGTGGAGATCAATTGTCAGTAATGACAAAAGATATGCATGTTTTTACAATGATGGAAGCAGCACACTTAGAATTCGAAGTTCAAGTTGATCTTGGACGGGGATATGTACCTGCTGAAGTAAATGAGCATTATATTGAAGTTGTTGGTACAATTCCAATGGATGCTATTTTTACACCTATCCCTAAGGTAAAATATTCTATTGAACCTTGTAGGGTTGGACAGCGAAATGATTATGACAAACTTATTATTGAAGTTTGGACTGATGGTAGTATAAGTCCTGATGATGCGCTTGTTGAAGCTGCAAAAATTGCTAAAGATCATTTTTCAATTTTTGTAAACTTTAACGATAGTGATGTTGACATGGATGATAGTCTAAATGAGGGTGATGAAAGAATTCGTCAACTTCTTAGTACTCCTGTTGAGGAATTAGAACTTTCTGTTCGTTCTTCTAATTGTCTTAAAAATGCGAACATTCGCACAATTGGGCAGTTAACTAAAAAAACAGAAGAAGATATTGCTAAAACAAGAAACTTTGGTAAAAAAAGTCTGTTAGAAATAAAAGAAAAACTCCTTGAATGGAATTTAAATCTTGGAATGACAGACTACAGTCATTTGAAAAATGCTGTAAATATTACCACGCAGAAGGAAGAATCAAATGAATCATAGATCAGGTTTTAATGCCCTTTCGCGGACAACAGCACATCGTCGTGCAATGTCACGCAATATGGTTACATCGCTTTTCAGATATGAAAGAATTACGACTACAAAAGCTAAGGCTAAAGAAGTACGTAAGGCTGCAGAAAAGCTTATTACCCGCAGTAAGGTTGATTCGGTACATAACCGTCGACAAGCTGCAAAATATATTCAGGATAAAGCAATTTTAGCAAAACTTTTTACTGAAATTGGACCTAGAATGGCAGAACGTAATGGTGGCTATACACGTGTTTTAAAACTCGGGTTTCGCCAAGGTGATTCTGCAGATATGGCAATTCTTGAGCTTGTAGATTATAAATTACCTAGTGATGAAACACCGGCAAAAAAAGATACTGCAGCTAAGAAACCTACCGCTAAAAAATCAGCTCCAAAAGCTGAAAAAGCGGATGCCAAAAAAGCAGAAGCTGATAAATAGGAGTTTTTTATGTCAAAAGCCCATCGCGGAAAAGGTATTAGAGATTTACCTCATTATGGACGCGGAACTTGCGCTCGTTGTGAGACAAAAAACATCAAAGCTTTATATGAAGTAGAAATTGATGGAAAAAAAGTAAATGTTTGCAAAAAATGCAATGCTGCATTAAACAATGCAAAAAAAGCTACAGTAGCAACAGAAACAGCAAAAGAATCAGCTGAATAATTTTATTTTAACAAAAACTGATTTTAAGCTGCCCACGAACGATTATATCGAGGCTGGGTAGCTTTATTTTTTTTTAAATTGAATTTTTGCATATTTTTTGCAATATTTGGACAAATTAGATGTTTTTTTAGCTACAGTATTGCTTAAAAATATATATTAAAAGTAAAGTATAGCTCTTTAACTATAGACATAAAGGAAAATTGTTCTTATAATTTTTTTAAATTATTCTTATGGAGGAATATTTATAATGAGAAAATTATTTTCAAGAATTTTTGTAGTAGTAAGTGTATTGGCATTGTTATTTACTACAGTATCTTGTTCTAAAAAAGATACAACTGAGGAAGCTGACACTATTAAAATTGGAGCAATCGGACCATATACTGGTGCTGTTGCTGTTTATGGCTTGGAAGCTCGTAATGGTATCGAATTAGCAATTGATGAAATTAATGCTAATGGTGGTATAATGGGAAAACAAGTTGAATTATTTGCTGAAGATGATGAAGGTGCTCCAGAGAAAACTGTAAGTGTTTATAAAAAATTAACAGTAAAAGATGGTGTAGATATTATAGTAGGATCTTTAACTTCTGGCTGTACTGCTGCTATTACTTCTCTTGCACAAGCTCAAAAAGTTCTTTTGTTTGCTCCTGCAGCAACACAAACAAATATTACAGAAGCTGGTAATTACATTTTTAGAGCATGCTTTATAGATCCTTTTCAAGGAACTGTTGGTGGTAAATTTGCTGCAGAAAATCTTAACAAAAAGAAAGCTGCTATTCTTTACGATGTTCAAAATGATTATTCATTAGGTTTAAAAGAAAACTTTACTTCAGCTTTTGAAGCAGCTGGTGGACAAGTTGTTGCAACAGAAAGTTATGCAACTGGTGACAAAGATTTTAACGCTCAAATTACTAAGATTAAACAATCTAATCCTGATGTAGTTTATCTTCCAGATTATTATCAAACAGTTGCTCTTATAGCAAAACAACTTCGAGCACAAGGAATTACAGTTGCTGCTATTGGTGCTGACGGATGGGGTGGAATAGAAGAACATGCTGGTGATGAAGTTCTTAATGGTTATTATTCAAATCATTATGCTGCAGATTCGACAGACCCAAAAGTTATTGAATTTGTTGCAGCATATAAAGAGAAGTTTGGAACAACTCCAGTTTCCTTTGCAGCACTTTCTTATGACTGTGTTTATATGCTAAAAGATTCTATCGAAGCTGCAGGTTCTGCCGATGCAACAGCTGTACGAGATGCTTTAAAAGATACTGATGCAGATTATGTAACTGGACATTTTACTTTTGACGAAAACAGAAATCCTGTTAAATCAGCAGTAATGATGCAGATTGTTAAAGATGGGGATTCTTTAAAACCTGTTTATAACTCTACTGTAAATCCATAAAAAATATCTATTTTTTGTAAAAAGCTTCACATTTTGTGAAGCTTTTTTTTTATCTACTACTGTACGATATAAGAATAAATGCTATAATAGGTTAATTTTTTAATTAAGTTTTAAATAATAAATATAGTAAGGAGGGCTTGTGGAAAACGGAAGTATTTTTATACAACAGATAATTAATGGATTATCGCTAGGAAGTATTTATGCTCTAATAGCTTTAGGATATACCATGGTTTACGGAATCGTTTTGTTACTTAACTTTGCTCACGGTGATTTACTAATGGTTGGCGCTTATGCAGCTTATTTTATTTTATCTTCGTTTGGGACAAATCTAGTTGCAATGCTTGTTGCTTTTGTTGTAGCAATTTTATTCTGTATTGTTGTAGCTCTTTTAATGGAACGTTTTGCATACAAACCACTTCGAGGGGCACCTCGTATTAACTCATTAATTACTGCAATTGGTGTTTCTTTGATTTTGGAAAATGGAGCTCGTGTTCTTCCATTTATTGGACCAAATCCAAAACAATTCCCTGTAATTAATACGGTAAGTATTAATTTAGGATTTTTCTCAATCACAAATATTCAGTTAATAGTTTTGTTGACTTCTATTGTTTGTATGGTTGGGTTAAATCTTATTGTTAATCATTCTAAAATAGGGAAAGCTATGCGTGCTGTATCATTTGATATGAATGCGGCTTCACTTATGGGAATTTCTGTAGATAAGACAATAGCGTTTACGTTTGGTATAGGTGCTGTTTTGGCAGGAGTTGGTGGCGTTCTTTATGCTTCATCTTATCCTCAAATAGATCCGCTAATGGGTATGATGCCTGGATTGAAGGCATTTGTTGCCGCTGTTTTAGGTGGAATCGGTTCAATCCCTGGTGCTATGATTGGTGGTTATATACTTGGTGTTGCAGAGACTATGACTAAAGGATATTTGTCATCACAGTTTGCTGATGCAATTTCGTTTTCAATTTTAATTGTTATTTTGCTTTTTAAACCAACAGGGATTATGGGCAAAAAAATTAACGAAAAAGTTTAGGCGGTACAATGATGAAAATGAATAGAACTTTTCGAAATATGTTAATTCCTTTTTGCTTTGCAGTAGTAATTGTTTGTGTTCCTGGAATATTAGTTAAAAATGGAATAATAGATGCTTATACGGCACAAATAATCTCTCTAGGAGGGATTAATGCTATTATGGCAATTTCAGTAAATATTGTTTGTGGAATTACTGGTCAACTATCTCTAGGTCAAGCAGGATTTATGGCAATTGGCGCATATGCGTGTATTATTTTGACAGAGACGGTTGGTATTCCTATGCCTGTAAGTATCCTTTTAGCTGGTTTTGTTGCAGCTTTTTTTGGCTTTTTAATAGGATATCCGACATTACAACTTTCTGGTGATTATTTAGCAATTGTTACTCTTGGATTTGGTGAGATTATTCGTGTTTTATTAGTAAATTTTAAAGGTTTAACAGGTGGAGCAAACGGAAAACGCTTTACTTCACTTGGAGCCATTATGATGAGTGCTTCTCCAGCCTTATCTTATTTTATTATAGTGGGAGTGCTAACTCTTATAATTGTTTTATGGCATAACTGGCAAAAGTCAACATATGGACGAGCAATTCTTGCTGTCAGAGAGGATGAAATAGCTGCCAATTCAAGTGGAATTGGGGTTTTTAAATATAAAATGATTGGATTTGTCATCGCTGCTTTTGTAGGTGGTATTGGTGGTGCTTTATACGCCCCTTTTATTGGCTTTATAAAACCAGAAATGTCAGGATGGATTTATAGTATTTATGATTTAATCTATGTTGTTTTAGGTGGTATGGGTTCTATGACTGGTGCCGTACTTGCAGCGTTTGTTTTAACCTATTTACAAGAAATATTACGATTCTTAAAAGATTTTAGAATGGTAATCTATCCATTAATCTTAATATTAGTTATGTTGTTTAGACCTCAAGGTCTTTTAGGGGAACGAGAATTATCTTTTGTAAAATTGTGGGATGGAATTCCTGGATTCTTCAAAAATATACCAACATTTATTAAATCTTTTTTTTCAAAAAATGCAAAAACAGCAAATGTAAATAGTGGGGAGGATAGCAATGAATAATGAAAAAAAAGTTGTTCTTCAAGCTTGTGATCTTTCCATTGTTTTTGGTGGATTAAAAGCTGTTGATAATTTTAATTGTAAAATTCACCAAGGTGAATTAGTTGGCCTTATTGGTCCAAATGGTGCTGGTAAAACAACTGTATTTAATATGCTTTCTGGTGTTTATTGTCCAACAGATGGAGAGATAGATTATTGGGATAAGAAAGATCATGTACAAAAAATAGGTAAGAAAACTCCTGCAAAATTAAATTTGATAGGAATTTCAAGAACTTTTCAAAATATTCGTTTGTTTTCAAAATTGTCTGTAGAAGACAATATTCGTATTGCGTTGCATTCTGATAGAAAAATACATCCATGGGATGTCTTACTTAGAACTCCAGCTTTTAGGCGAGATGAGGCGCGGATGACAGAAAAGGTTGAAGACTTGCTATCAATTTTCGGGATGGAAGATAAAATTCATGAAAAAGCAGCAAACTTGCCGTATGGACAACAGAGAAAATTAGAAATTTGTCGAGCGCTTGCTTCGAAACCTCAATTGCTCTTGCTTGATGAACCAGCTGCAGGAATGAATCCTCAAGAAACAGATGAATTAATGAAATTAATTGCTATGATTAGAAAGAAATTTAATGTAACAATTTTATTGATAGAACATGATATGCATCTTGTTATGGGTATTTGTGAACGACTTATTGTACTTAATTATGGTAGAATTATAGCAGAAGGGATTCCTGATGAGATTCAGAAAAATCCAGAGGTTATAAAAGCGTATCTTGGTGAGGAGGCTACAGATGTCTAATTCAATGTTACATGTGGAAGATTTAACAGTTTCCTATGGTGCAATAAAGGCTCTTCAAGGAATTTCGTTTGATGTAAACAAAGGTGAAATTATAACTCTTATTGGTTCAAACGGGGCTGGGAAAACAACCACGCTTCATTCAATTTCAAATATAATAAAAAAATCCAGTGGAAAGGTTATATTTAAAGGTGAAGATATTACTAATTCTAAACCAGATACTATTGTAAAGTCTGGTCTAGTTCATGTTCCCGAAGGACGTAGAGTTTTTTCCAATATGTCTGTAATGGAAAATTTAGAGATGGGGGCTTATACCCGAAAAGATAAAGAAAATGTACGTTCTGATTATGAATGGGTGTTTGAATTGTTCCCGCGATTAAAAGAAAGATCAAAACAATTGGCAGGGACGCTGTCTGGTGGTGAACAACAAATGCTTGCAATGGGGAGGGCTTTAATGTCTAAACCAGATCTATTATTACTAGATGAACCTTCTATGGGACTTGCACCTATCCTAGTAGATGAAATATTTGCCATAATTCAAAAAATAAATAAACAAGGTACAACAATTTTGCTTGTAGAACAAAATGCATTTAAAGCTTTAAAAATTGCTGATCATGGTTATATACTAGAAACAGGGTTTATTATAAAGAGTGGTGAAGCAAAAAAAATTGCTTCAGATCCTGCTATAAAAAAAGCTTATTTAGGAGGCTAAAATGATTATTGCTAATGTAATGAAAAGAAATCCTTTGTATGTTCATCCAAATACTTTTGTTAACGAAGTAAGTGCTCTTATGAAAAAAGAGAAAGTCGGGAAGTTACCTGTTTTAGATAATAATGATAGGCTTGTTGGGATTATTACAAAAAAAGATCTCGATTCTGCAGCGCCATCTTCTGCAACATCGTTAGATGTTTATGAGGTTAGCTATTTACTTTCTAAACTCAAAGCAGAAAAAATCATGACTAAAAAAGTACATACAGTAAAAGAAACAGAAGTTGTCGAAGAAGCAGCTCGTATTATGGCTGATGAAGGTGTTGGCTGTTTACCAGTTATGAAGGGTGATTTGCTTGTTGGTATTGTTACAGTAAAAGATTTGTTTCATGTATTTATTGATATGTTTGGTGCTCGGCATGAAGGAGTTCGTGTAACTGCATTGTTAGAAGAGAAACCAGGACAAATAGCTCGTTTATCAGCTCAGATAGCTGAAATGGGGGGAAATATAGTTTCTTTGGGAACCTTCGAGTCAGACGATTCAACAAAACGACGTGTTACTTGTAAGATTACAGGAATTTCTTTAGAAGATGTCGAAAAAGCAGTAAAATTAACTTGTACAAAATTGGAAGACATTCGGTAAATTTTATAAAATCTGTAGTTTAAAAAAAATGTGTTATCATTATAGACATAATGATAACAGTAATTAATGAAAGTTTAGTTGAACATATTTTTCAAAAATTTATACGAACGTATCCAGAGGTTTTTTCGATGGAGACGCTTAAAGATTTTTTTGCTCAAAATGATTGCAGTTTAGAGAAAAAAATCTTATTTGATTATGTAAGTACTAATCCAATGGTTTTTAAACTTGATAATGGGTTATTCATTTCTAGAGCTGGGCTTTTTACGAATAAAAAATTTTCGATAAAACCCTTTGCTTATGAAATCGAAGCTGGAATTTTAATTCCAGGACATAGAACTATGCCGTTTACAGATCCTAACCAAATTCCAGATCGACTTGAATTTTTTGTAAACGGTAAGGTAGTTCAAAAAAAGATTGTGACACTTCCAAAATCAAAAATTATTCCTGCTTATACTTTATATGGTGAGGAATATGTATCTCAGATTATTTCATATGATACTGCAAATGATGAAAAAAATTTTGCAGAAAAAGGGTTTGAGATTCCAGATTCAGTTTCTATTACAGTACTTGATTTGCAAAACTTGTACAAAGAATGGAGATTTACTAATAGTGATCGCCTTATTTTAGAAGTTGTAGATTGGAATTTGGGGTTTATTACTATTAAAGTACAAAAAAATCTATCCAAAAATGCTTTAAAGATTACAAAATTAGATTATGAAAGAGATATTTGGAATAGAAGATTTGAAAAATGTCTTTTAGAGAGTATGCATAGTTATGGTATGTGTTCAAGTATAGAGGAACAACTTGCTTATGCTTTTTTTGTGTTTGCACAAAATTATACAATAGATTTTTGTGGTTCGGTCGAAGATTTTTTAGCTACAACAAGTTCTTTCGTAATTGCACCGTATGGGATAGAATCTCGAATTATATTGAGTAGTTTAGGTTGCCCTCTATTTTTAGATTGGTGTGACTTTTTTGAACCCATTACAAAAAATACATTGTATCCAGAAATCGGTATTCCTTTGTCTTATTATGTTTTGCAAGCTTGTATTTTAGATTCTTTATATAATAAGGAAGATACACTTCTTGGTGTTTTAACACGTATCTATCCAGATAATTGGGCAATAGGGGAAAAAGAGAAAAATTATTTTTTAGCATATATATTAAAAAAATATGGTAATGAGAGCAATATATATAACTATTTTACAGATTATAAAGTAGGCAATATACGAAATAAAGCTTTAACTGTTTTTTTTAAATTAATATCTTTATTAAGTGATTTAAAAGTGAGCAAGGTTCCACTTAAATTATTTAATAATCAATCATTAATAATTTTCAGGCAATTAATCTTGCATGTAAATCAATTAATTGAAATACTTGTTCAACAGAAAAATTTAGATTCAGAGGATCTTGTTCCTATTTCTCTTTCTTTGGAGGGCATAGACTCTCGGTATGACGAAATAAACGTTGAGATAAGAGAGACAATAAAAATGTATCATTATGATTGTTTTAAATTACTATAGTATTTACAAGCGTGCTCGAGCAAGGTATAGTGAAACCACTAAAAAGTTAGTAAAATATATATAGGAGTAATTATGAATATTAAATCTCTTAGTAGTGTGGCAACCTCGATACGAACTTTATCGATCGATGCAATACAAGCTGCAAATTCTGGGCATCCAGGGCTTCCTTTAGGCGCTGCTGAATTAGCAGCTGTTCTTTATGGGGAGATTCTAAAACATAATCCATCTGATTCAAATTGGAAGGATAGAGACCGTTTTGTTTTAAGTGCTGGTCATGGTTCAATGTTTCTTTATTCTATTTTGCATCTTGCAGGATATAACATCACACTAAATGATATAAAAAATTTTAGACAAGTTGGTTCTGTTTGTCCAGGTCATCCAGAATATGGCATGACTGATGGTGTAGAAGCAACAACAGGTCCTTTAGGACAAGGTATTGCTATGGCAGTTGGTATGGCAGTAGCCGAGAAAATGCTAGCAGCCAAATTTAATACTAAAAAAAATACTATTATTAATCATTATACGTATACTTTGGTCGGAGAAGGGTGCTTAATGGAAGGAGTTTCTTCTGAGGCTTCTAGTTTTGCTGGGACTCATAAACTTGGCAAATTAATAGCATTCTATGATTGTAATAACATAACTATTGATGGTGGTACAGCTTGTACTTTTAAAGAAGATGTCAAAAAAAGATACGAATCGTATGGTTGGCATGTTTTAGAAGGTTCAATGTATGATATGGAGAATATTGCAAAATTAGTTGAAGAAGCTAAGGCTGATGACAGGCCATCTTTAATTATTTTAGATTCTATTATTGGAAAATATTCGCCTGCTGCTGGTACTTCTAAGGCGCATGGTGCTCCATTGGGTAAGGAAGGAATTATTGCAACTCGTAAAGCATTAGGAGTCCCTGAAAATGAAGATTTCTATGTTGATCCTTCAGCGTATTCCTATTTTGAAAATAAAAAAGCATCTTTTGCTAAAGCTCAAAGTGATTGGGACGCAGAATTTGTTGAATGGTCAAAAGAAAATCCAGAGCTTGCAAAAGAATGGGATGCATATTGGGATGGAGAAGAAACGGGAACTACAAAAATGCCTGAGTTCAATGTTGGTGATACATTGGCTACTCGAGTTGCTAGTGGTAAAACTATTAGTGCTTTAGGCGATATGTATGAGAACTTGGTTGGTGGATCGGCTGATCTTCAAGGTCCTAATAATACAAATTTAAATGCAGAAGATTTCACTCCTGAAAATCCTTCTGGGCGATATATTCGCTTTGGTATTCGTGAATTTGCAATGACTGCTATTGGTAATGGTATTGCACTTCATGGTGGGTTGCGTCCTTTTGTTGCAACATTTATGGTTTTTGCTGATTACTTACGCCCTGCGCTTAGATTAAGTGCTTTACAGAATTTACCACTTATTTTTATTCTTACGCACGATTCAATATTTATTGGAGAAGATGGTCCAACGCATCAGCCTATAGAGACGGTGTCTGCATTGCGTGCAATTCCAAACGTACAAGTTCTACGACCGGGTGATGCACAAGAGACTGTAGCGGCTTGGCAGCTTGCTATGGAAAGTACTGATCATCCTGTATGTCTTTCACTTACACGTCAAGGAATTACCGTGTACGAAAAAGATGATCCTGATTGGAAGAATACTATTAAATGTGGTGCTTATATTGTAAAAAAAGGAACTGATAATCCGGATGTTACAGTGTTAGCTACGGGTTCTGAAGTTTCGTTAGCTCTGGAAGCTACAAAATTTTCAGACAAAAATGTTCGTGTTGTTTCTGTTATTGACCGAGAACTCTTCCGTAGTCAACCTGATGAACTAAAAACTACTCTTTTGGGTTCTGGTCGCAAAGTAGTTGCAGAGGCTGGTACTCGAATGGGTTGGGAAGGTTTTGTTTCTAGTGATAAAGATTTATTCTGTATAGATCAGTTTGGTCTAAGTGCACCTGGATCTGTAGTTGCAGAAACTTTACACTACACAGCTAAAGAATTTGCAAAGTTGTTATAACTAGCAATAATAGTTAAATATGAAAGGCTCTTCATCGATTTGTGTGATGAAGAGCCTTTTTATATCGGTAATATGTTTTATAGTATTGCTTTTTTCTTTTTATTAACTATTGCACAACTTATGATTATTCCAGCACCAGCAACTATCATACACAAGCAAAAAATCTGACCTGTACTTAAATTGAGGAGCGATTGATTTAAATAGATTGGGGCATCTGAATCGTGAATAACCCGGAAACCAATATCTGCATCTGGTTCTCGAAAATATTCAATAATAAATCGAACAAAACCATATCCAATTGTGTACATGCCTGTTAGAAAGCCGTTAAAAGGTTTGTGCTTTCTTAAGTTCCACATAACGATAAATAAGAAGAGCCCTTCAAAAAGAGCTTCATATAGTTGACTTGGGTGTCGAGGAAGGTTTACTAAAACTGTACTTGAAGAAGCTGTAATATTTAGTTGATTCATAATATCTTGTACCCAATCAAAATTATATGGAAACTTTTCTGCATTTGGGAAAATGATTCCCCATGGGGCAGTTGTAACACGACCATATAGTTCCCCGTTTAAGAAATTACCAATACGACCAAATGTATATCCTAATGGAATAGCGACTCCCATTGCATCAACCCACTGCAAAATATTTCGTTTGTGAATTAAACACCAGATAAGCATTCCTACAAAGCCACCAATGAATCCTCCGTGGTAGGACATTCCTGCTAAACCTGTGAATTGACCTTGTGTATTAAATGGCCAAAAAATTAACCATGGTTTATGTCTATATAGTCCACTTGTGTCGTACACAAGAGTAGACATAACTCTTGCTCCAATAAGGAGAAAAATTATTCCAAAAGAAAAAAAACTAAATACATCATCTTCTGTTGCTTTTTGTTGTGGAGTATCCAAAGCGCCTTCTTTAAGAAGTTGCTTGAAAACTAATATAGCAGTTCCAAAAGCAAAAACATACATTAATCCGTACCAACGAATCATACTTAGAAAAGGAACAGTTGGGAAAATTTCAGGATGTATCCAAGATGGATAGTTCATATAAAGAGGCATGTGTTCTCCTAAGTTAAAAAAATAATAAGAAAAGTAGAATTCATTATAGCTTATACCCTTGATTAGCAGCATTTACTATTTTTGATTTTAATAACAAGTTTTCTTTTTTTAATTGAGTAATTTCGTAGTACTGAGCTTTGATTGTGTCTGCTAATTCTGAAGTTGTAATTGCTCCGCTTCCAATTAGGTCTTGAATATATGACATTTTAGATTCGTAGTCTTCGATGGCTTCGTTTTCTATAACTTTAAAACTGTCCAATGGTAACCCATCTTCATCAAATTGCATTTCTCCATCTTCAATTAGCTTATCAGTAATACGAAAGACAGCTTGGGATAAAATAGATTGAGGTTTGTATATTGTGATTGGAAGACGTGAAGCTAATGCAATATCTTGCATTGGGTCACGATATACAACTCCTAAATGTTCCATTTCAATTCCAAGATATTCTGTACATGAATGTCGTATTTTTTGTGCTTTTGAAGCTTCGTCAGGATTTTCTATCATATTTAGAATTAATCGAGGTTTAAACTGTTTCATTCGTTTTCTAAATAGATTTGTATGCTCTGGATCTATTTGTTGTAGTGTTTCTGTAAGTTTGGGTATATATAATCTTTGTAAAGAATTTGCTTGTTTTCGTAAATTTTCTAGGTATTTATAGCCTCCTGATTCTTTAGGAAAAGAGTTATTCATTAATCGAAAAACTGCACTTTTTAAGAAGAGGTATCCGTTTAAAGTTGCAGTTACAGCAGGGGCTGTTACAAGAATTCCTCGAGGTGATAACAAAAACATATCAAGAATTGTAGTATGCGTTCCAGCTCCTAAATCGATGATTAAAAAATCGGCATCACAGCTCTGTAAATTATGAATTAAATCTTGTTTTTCTTTTAATTTTAGAGATGTTAAGCCTGGAATTTCAGCGTCTCCGGCTATAAAGCGAACATTGCGATAATCTGTAGGAAGAATAATATCTTTAAATTCAGACTGCCCAGAAAGGTATGTACCAATTCCTTTTTTTGGGGCTTGTTGTCCAATAGCAAGATGTAGGTTCGAGGCTCCTAAATCAAGGTCTGCTAGGATTACATCTTTGCCATACTTACCGAGTGTTATTGCTATATTTGCAGATAACAAACTTTTTCCTACCCCACCTTTACCACTTGCAACTGGAATTATTTGCATTCTACGTCCTCTTTCTCTCTATTCACTTGTACATTATTAGTTTTTTCTGTGTTATCTTTGTGTTCTTTAATTGATAGAAACACAATAATTATAACATTAATTATAAAAAAAAGCGATATACATACAATAGAGGTTATTGTTGACTGTCTTCTAAAATCTGGATTTTGTGAAATATATGTTAAAAGTTTATGTAAATATGCTACAAATCCTATAAGCATTGCAAATTTTATTAGACGATATAAAAACAAACAAAATTCAGCCTCTTTTGTATTAAAATACATATTAAAAATAAGTATAAAAGTAATAAATAAAAGTGGCATTGAACTATACCATGATAAAGGAAGTACGGTAATTATGGATTGAGGTCGAGAAGTTGCAATAAAAAAGGTTTGGAGTAGTTCGTATAAAAATAGTATAAAATATATAAATTTGTGATTTGTTTTTTGCTCTAGCATGCCATAAAGTGTATGTTAGTGTTCATAAAGGGTCAAGGGTTGTTGACAAATATTTACTCTATCGTAAAATAAAGGGTATGAATTTAAAATGTAACAAACTATTTTCGACTATATTTGCGTGTGTTTTTGCTTGTATAATTATATTTATTCCTTCCGGATTTGCGCAAACTCCTGAGTCTTCCGATTCTGAAAAAGATGATGAAATTATCCACTACATGGAATTGATGAATTCTGTATATGATTTTGTTCTTAAGAACTATGTAGATGAGGTCCCTCCAGAAATTCTTTATGAAGGTGCCCTAAAAGGTATGATGGAGGCTTTTGATGATCCTTATTCTTTATATTTAAATAAAAGCTATTTACGAGATTTAACCGATACAACGGAAGGTGAATTTGGAGGGGTTGGCTTATCTATAGTTAAACCAACAGTTTCTACTCCAGAAAAACCTTCTTTTGTTGAAGTAAAAGCCCCTATTGAAGATTCACCGGGTTGGAAAGCTGGTATTCAACCGGGTGATTTTATTACTGAAATTGATGGTACGGCAACTCCTGAACTTTCTATGGAAGAAGTTCTTGATATGCTACGGGGTACTCCAGGAACAGATGTTGTTGTACAAATAAAACGGGGAAAAAATATGGTGTTCACAGTAACACTTACTCGTGAAATGATAGAAAATCCGACTGTTAAATATGCAATGCTTAAAGAAAGTCCACGAAAAACGGGTTATTTAAATATTATCGAGTTTTCTACAAAAACGGCAACGCGTGTGCAAGAAGCACTCGATTATTTTAAAACGCAAGATTATGATTCATTAATTATTGACTTACGAAATAATCCAGGAGGGCTTATTTCAAGTGTCACTGCTATTGCGGATAAATTTATAGACTCAGGGACAATAGTTTCTACTAAAAGTCGACTCAAGTTTGAAAATTCTGTATACAGTGCAAAACCTTCAAATACAACCATGCCAGCAGATATTCCAATAGTGGTGCTTATAAATAGTGGTTCGGCTAGTGCATCAGAGATTCTATCTGGTTGTTTAAAAGATCATAGACGTGCATTTCTTGCTGGTGAGACTTCATACGGGAAAGGTTCTGTCCAGCAGGTTTTCCCGCTGTTAAATGAAGATGGCATTAAAGTAACAATGGCACGCTATTATACTCCAAGTGATGCAAATATAGATAAAACAGGTATTATTCCTGACTATAAAATATCGTTTCCAACCTTAACTGAAGATGAAGAAGAAGCATATGTAGCTTTAATAAATGATGATGTAATTGAGCAATATGTAGAAGATCATCCTGATATGAATGAAGAAGACATTAGTGAATATGCAGCAACATTAAAAAGCACATATAATTTAGACGCTCGTTTATTGCGTCGTATAATAAGGTTAGAAGTTATGAGAACTCGTGGTAGTATGACGTATGATTTTGATTTTGATGTACAACTGCAAGGTGTGCTACCTATTTTTGATAATCCTAATTACGCTACAGAATTAGAAAATGTAAAAACAGTTTTAACAATGCAAAACGAGGCTGCTTTACAAGAAGAAGATTCTAATTTAGCAAAAAAAGAATAGGAATAGAAAATGCGCCAACTTGTAAGTGCAAAGATGCCAGATAAACGAGGAATTATACGTGTTTTTGATAAAGATTGCAGGTATTTACAGCAAGTTCTCCGCTTAAAAAGAGGAGATATTCTTGATGTTCGAATTCCTAATGGTTCTCTTGTATCTATGCAAGCTGTAGGTTTTACCAAAAAATATGTTGAATTAAAATTGGTGGAGGGGTCGTCTAAATCAATAGAAAGAGGAATTTCTGCAACTTTGTTACAAAGTAAACAATTACTTTCTAACGATGAAGATATAGCCTCTACTAAGATAGGTGGCTGTGAATATTGGTTGTTTCAGTTTATGACACGTCCTCAGAAGATGGATGTGATAATTAGACAAGCTGTAGAATGTGGAGTCGCTTATATTGTACCAATAAAAGGGGAATATTCCCCTGTTTCGGCAGAAAAAGATCGTTCTGTAAGATGGAATCGCATAGTAAAAGAAGCTTTACAACAAAGTGGGTCTTCTGTTGCAACTCAGATTTTGGAACCTCAAACGCTTGAACAATCTTTAGAAGTTTGGAGAAAAAAATGTTGTGAATGTTCTAAAGATGTATATAATACTAATAAACCAGATTTAACAAACAATTGTTATTCATTTATATTGCATGAAGATCCAGAAATACAAACGAGTTTGTTTAGTAAAATAACAGTAAAACCTAAAAAACTGGCACTGGCAGTTGGGTGTGAAGGTGGAATCGATGCAGAAGAATTAAGGAAACTTACATCTTTTGGATTTGAAAAAATACATTTTAATACAAATATATTAAGAGCAGAAACGGCTTCTTTGTATGGAATTTCAGTTTTGCAGTTTTTGAGTATGGAGTTTGAATCATGGAAATAGAAAGAATTAATGTTTTAAAAGTTCCTGTTGATGTCATTAAACCTGAATGTGTTGAAAAAAAATTGTTCTCGTTACTTAATGAGCCTGGGACTAAACAAATAGTATTTTTATCTATTTGGGATTTATTAAAAGCTCGACGTAATCCAGAATATTTAAAATGTTTAGAAAGTGCATCTCTTGTTTTGCCCATTTCTAAGAGTATTTTATTTGGAGCTCGTTTTTTAAAAAAAACTGAACCGGTACGTTATAACCCGTTTTCAACTGTAGTCTCTCTATTCACTAGTCTAGAAACTAGGTATCGATCCTTATATTTGTTAGGAGGCCATAAGGGAAGCCTTATGGAAGCCGAAAGAAATTTGCATGCTACTTTTCCGGGGCTTCATATTGTAGGCCGATATGTTGGTTACTATCCAAAGGCTGTTGAAAAAGATATTCTTTCTGCTATTTTTAAAGCAAATCCCTCTATGGTGCTTTTAGGTGATGGAATACACGGCGGTATAAAATGGGCATATGAGAGACGCAATAATTTTGGCTCAAGTATTTTTGTATATTATAAAAAATCTTTAGATATTTTTTCTAAACGTAGTCAAAAAGTTTCAAAAAAAACATTTGATCGAGGAAATGAAAAATGGGTAGAAATACTTCATAATCCGTTAAGGGTATTTCTTGTATTTCCGTATATTTCATATTTATTAATGTTAATAGTATATAAAATCTTTAGAAGACATTAGTGACTAACATATTTTTAGGATAGAGGATTTTATGAAAAATATTGTTATAATTTCCGAAAGTTCAAAACTAGCTATGATGTGCAAAAAAATCCGAACTGTAGGATATCAAGTTTACTCTTGTGCAGATTGGATTCAAGTTAGAAAAAATAAATATAGAAGGGTTGATTTTTTAATATTAGACATAGAAAATTATGCAAAAAAGAAATTTGCTTTTTCTCTTGAAGTATTAAAACGACACTTTAACGAACCATTAATTTTTTTATGTTGCCCGAAAAAATCCGAAAAGATAGAAAAAATATGTATGTGTTGGGGATTTGCAGGTGTTATATATTTTTCGGAATCCGCAAATTCAATACATAATAAATTAACACAAGGTATAAAATCGAATATTCAGTTTAAAAGTCAACCTGATGTTTTGTTACCACCGGAATTTCAAGCATTTGTTGGAATGTCTAAAAAGATTGTCGAAATAAAACAACAGTTGTTTCGTCTCCGAAAATCTAATGCTCCAGTGCTTTTATTAGGTGAAACTGGTAGTGGAAAAACACTCTGTGCACAAATTTTACAAAAAATTTCTGTTCAAAATAACACAACCTTTATTCAAGCAAATATGGCTAGATTTGCTCCAAGTTTATGTGAATCAGAATTATTTGGTTCCTCTTATGGGGCTTTTACTGGAGCTATAGAAAAACCAGGTTTGTTTGAAAAAGTAAACGGTGGAACATTGTTCTTAGATGAAATAGGGACTATTCCGCTTGAAATGCAAGCTAAAATGTTACGTGTTTTGGAAGAAGGGAAATTTAGCCGAGTAGGAGAAACTAGGGAAAGAAGAACCAATGTTCGTTTAATCAGTGCAACAAATTTAACAAAAGAAGAACTTCATAATACAGATATTATGCGACAAGATTTTTTATATCGTATTGCGGGATATGTAATAGAGATTCCTCCATTAAGAGAACATAAAGAAGATATACCCTTGTTAATAATTAATTTATCTAAAATATTAGGTATTAAAAAAACTTTTTCTGTAGAGGCAATGAAAAAACTTATGGATTATAATTGGAAAGGAAATGTCAGAGAGCTAAAAAAAATATTGCATTGTGCTAGTTTAAAAAGTGAAGAAAAGTGTATTTTATCTACTGATTTTAGTTTTGTGTAATTTTTTTTTGTATTTACCAGCAATTTTAGTAAATATTTGTTCTAAGTAGGATAGTTCACTTTCTGATAATGAAGCCCGAGATATAATAGATGTCCAATAGCGCTGCATTTTTTGTTGTCCTGATAATTTGAAGAAATTTATTTCTTCAAGATTATTGTTTATAGTTTGGACAGCTTTATTTGTTCTTTCTAACGTAACAGGCTTATATCCTGGGGATTGGCGAGTCGCTTTTGTAAAAATGGAATAGGTAATTATTTGGACAGCATGGGATAAATTTAGTGAGCTAAATTCAGGACTTGAAGGGATAGTAACTCCTAAAGTACAAAGATCTAATTCTTCGTCGGTGAGACCTGTTCTTTCGTTTCCAAAAATAATAGCAATGTTTCCCTGGGAAATAGTATTTATTTTTTCTGAAAATTCTTCTGGATACAGAAACCAAGGTTTCCTGTTTTTCCCTTTTCGTCGTGTTGTTCCTGCTGTTAAAACACAATCATTAGTTGCTTTTTGTAGTGAAGGGAAAAATTTTGCTTCTAACCAGAGTTGGTAAGCGTGAATAGAAAGTTTACGAATCTCTTTAGAATCGTAGTCTGTTTTATCTCCGATAATACGAAGCTGGGTAATTCCCATATTAAGCATTGCTCGACAAATGGATCCAATGTTTTGGCTTGAGTCAGGATGGCAAAGAACAATAACAATTTGAGACAAATTCATTCTTGCAATATAACTTTTTTTAAATTAAATGTCAAAATTGTATATAAAATAGATGATAAATGTTAAAAGTGTGTTAGACTATATAAAGAGTATTATTCAGAAAAAGAATTTACTTGTTTGACAGTGCTTATGCTTTTAGTATAAAATAAAATGTGACTTTTATATAAAAAAGTTGAGAAACGGTTGTCGTAGGTGGAGTAATATGAGTATTAATAATAATTTAATTCCTGGATTTGCAGAAGATAAAGATGACAGTTTAAAAATAAATCTAGAGAGTGTAGAAGATGTAGAACATTGTATTGTTTTATATCTTACTGGATACATTGACACATATAATTCAAGCTTTTTTCAGAAAAAGGTTACGAAAGCTGTTGATGCTGGATATAAAAATTTAATATTTAATTGTTCTGCATTAACATATGTTTCTTCTACCGGTATAGGTTCTTTTACTGCTTTTTTAAAAATGGTAAAACCAAAGGGTGGAGATGTTGTTTTACTAGAAATACAACCTAAAGTATATGAAGTATTTCAACTGTTAGGTTTTTCACAGTTTTTTAATATTAAGGATTCTACAAAAGAAGCTATTGGATTCTTTAAAAAAGAATCTGTTACAACTCATACTAGTGTTTTCCCTAAGATTTTTTCTTGTCCGGTGTGTTCAAAACGACTCAAAGCGCCAAAAGCTGGTCGTTTTCGTTGTTCTGAATGTAAAACGATTTTGGCTATTAATGAACAAGGAAAGGTTTTCCTTGGGTAATGTAAAATCATACTAAGAGAAAGAGGTTGTTCTTGCATTTTATGTGAGGTTGCACAACCTCTTTTTTTTTGTTGATAACTTGTGCAGAACTTTGGGGAGAAATCAAAAAAAATACAAATACTTAAGTAGAAAGCAGTTACTGCTGTCAAGGGGTATTTGGGTAAAAAAATAAAAAATTATAATTATATGTATAGTAAGTAATTATAGGTTTGTATTATATTTTTGGCATAAGGGAAAACTTGTAACATATCTATCTATTTTTTAATAAATCTCTATTTTGTATTTTATAAGTGGTGCAAAACTTGTGGATAATATGTTAATTTGGTTTTATATTTTCTATAGTTGTTTTTGTTCAATTTTCGTGATACTCTTTTAGTATGAAAAAAGCCATCCATTTAATAGCAGTATATTTTGTTTCGCTTTTTATAAGTACTATTGCAATAGCATTTGGATATATGCTTATTAAAACTTGTATGGAAACGGTAGCTGGGAAAACAATTTCTGTGTTTTCGTTATATTATTTCAAAAATGGTTGTTTACTTGTTTTACCTTTTGCATGTATTTTGGCTTTACTATTTCTGTTGTTGTCGGCTATAAAAGCTAACGATACGTCTGTTCTTAGTTTTTTTATAGCTTTATTTTTTTTCTTGCTTTCCTGGTTAATTATTTTACCAATATCTTTAGCAAAAACTCCTCATATACTATTAAATTCAAGTGATATTTCGTCTATTCAATTATCTACTAACATATTTCGAATGAAAGATGATATTCCAAAGTATTACTTACAAGCAAATGAAGATGGAACTTACAGAACTTTATCTATTTATAAAAATGCTTTTAATGGTAAGGAACTTGTGGAAAATCCTGATGAGGTTATTCCTAGAAAAATGTTTGCAGATCCTTTAGTAGAAAAAACAGTCGGGTATCCCTTCTATATTCAAAAATTTATTTCAGTGTGTGTTTCTTTTTATTTTTTAGCGCGAAATGCTGTTTTTTCAGGTAAAATTGCATGGGTTTCTTTTGCAAGTTTAGGGCTTTGTTTGTTTTCATTATGGATGATTGTTGGTACTTCAAGGTGGCGTATGGTTGATTTTATTGTTGTTTGTGGCTTTTACGCTTTCTTTTTTGCATTACAAGTTCAAATGTATACAGATACAAAAATTCATTCTTTTATTCTTAGTTTTTTCAATTATATGTCGTTACCAGATTCATTTAAACCTTTTATTAATCCATTTATTTATATTGTTTTAGCAATTTTAATTGGTATAATTAGTAGCGTAAAGAGATATAAAATTGCGAAATTGGGAGTTGAAGAATGAAAACAACTTCAAAAGTCTCTTTTATTGCATTAGTGCATACTATACTATTTTTTCTTATAACTTTTTTAATTGGCATTTTTACTTGCAAAATTCCATATGTGTTTGAAAGTTCAAAACCTATTTATCGAATGCTTTCGGGGCTATCACTTGCATTAGAGTGGTTTCCGTCAATTTTACTTTCTGGTGTTGTACTTGGTTTTTCAAGAGCTTTCGCTTCGTTTGATACAAAGAATGTTCTTCGTTTTTCACCTGTTTTAATGAAAAATTTTAAGGGAGTATTACGAATTTCCTTAGTAGGGGCTATTATTTGTTTTAGTATAGCAGAAATTGTTGTTCCGTTTGTGTCTACCAATCAAAATCAGTTGAAAAATTTAGCAACTGATTTTGATTGGTATCAAAATATGGCTCAAAACTGTCTTGATCGACAACAATTTTCAGATGCGTATTTTTATAATAATACAGCACTGACTATAGCAGGAAATGATAAAGAGCATAGTCAGATAGCTAAAGATTTTGGGGAAAAACTTGAAATAAACAACCTTCAATTTACTAACATGTTAGCCCAACAGGAATATAATGAATCTAGAGAATTGGATAAATTATCTCATAAGTATGAATCAATTATTCCTACTGGTAAAACTGCGATAGATTTGTTAAATGCAGCCCGTGCAGCGTATGAAAATAAAGATTATTTTGGAGCTCATTATAATGCAACTTTAGCAGCATCTATTTCTGATCAGGGAAATCCAAATAGACCTGAAATGTTACAACTAGCATCAAAAGCATGGAATATGTTGGCCGAAAGTTCATCAAACTTAGATCCCGAAAGTGAGTCTCTTTTTGCACAAAAACGAATAGGATATGATGCTATTATTAATCATGATGTCCTTAAAGCATATTATACGTTTCATAATTTGCAAAAAAAGTATCCTGTAGATCCTGATGTAAAAAAATATGGTGAGATTGCAAAAAAAATGCTTAAAGAACAATATTTCTTTTTTGAAGAAACAGCTTTTGTAAAGCATTTTGAAGTTGCACGCAATGTATATTTTACAATTCCACGTGCTGATGGGGGCAAATGGCTTCTTTATATTAGAGGAATTTCTGTAGTTAAGAATACTGGTGATGTAATTCAATACTTACGTGGACTTAATATTATTTCATATTCAAAAGAAAATAAGATGGAGATGAAATGTCGTGTTCCTTTTGCAAAATTAAAAGGAGCTTCAATTGCTTCTTTTTCAGGCGATATTAGTTTTGAAGGGCTTTCTTCTGATGAAATTGTTCCTGTTATTTTATTAAATTCGGTATCGCAAGATAATGTTAATATACAATCAAATCCTGTTTATGAATTTGCAGAAGGGGTTCCTAAAACGGAACGCCAATTTCTAGTATTACCTATTTCTTTAAAAAGGTTTAATTCTGCTTGTAGTGCTTCTGCTGGTGCAAAAGTGATGTCTTTGTTTGATCTTGTTCCTTTTTCAAATAAGGCAGAGGAATATGGATTTTCAAATGCAGTTTTTGGGACTGAGATGCTGTCTCGGTTATGTTACCCTTTTGTTATACTATTTCTTTTTGTTATAAGTGCAATTTTAGGTTGGAATTATCGTTTAAGGTTTGGAGAATTATTTAAATTTAGTTGGATCTTTATTTTCCCGATTGCAATAGTACTGTCTAGAATTGTATTAGAGTTTTTATTTTATGGATTATCTATATTATATTTTTTACTTTATAATAAGCTTGGTTTGGGATCTCTTTTTTTAATAGTGGTTATCGTAGTTTTAGCCGTGTGTCTAGCAGGTTTTAGATTTCTAGGGCTTCATGGTGAAAATTACTATGAGGACACAAAAATAGAGGATGAAGATTAATCTTTTAGTATAAATTAATTTTCAACACGTTTAATGTGCACCCCAAGAGATTGTAATTTTGTGGTTAAATTTTCATAACCTCTTTCTACTTGGTATACGTTTCGTATAATGCTATTCCCGCGTGCACATATTGCTGCGATAACTATTGCCATACCAGCACGTACATCAGGAGAAGATAGTTCTTCGTCACCATGTAACATGCAAGGTCCGGATACAACAGCTCTATGAGGATCACAAAGTGTAATTCGAGCTCCCATGCTAATAAGTTTGTCTACAAAAAACATTCTACTCTCGAACATTTTTTCATGAATAAGAACGGTGCCTTTTACTTGTGTTGCAACTACAGTCATAATACTAGTCAAATCTGCTGGGAATCCTGGCCAAGGAGCATCATCAATTTTAGGAATCATGCCTCCAAGGTCCGTATTTACTTGCATACTTTGTTCTACAGGGACTGTGAGGGTGTCTTGAAAGAATTTCCAATGTATTCCCAGTTTCCCAAAGGAAAGCTTTATAGGTAGTAAATCTTTAGGGTGAATATTTGTTATTGTTATACTGCCTTGTGATGCTGCTGCGAGTCCAATATAAGATCCTATTTCCATAAAATCAGGACCTATTTCAAATTCGCATCCATGGAGTTTTGGACTCCCTTCAATTGTAAGTATATTAGAGCCAATGCCTGTAATATTTGCTCCCATATCATTTAACATATTGCATAAGTCTTGAACATGTGGCTCACAAGCGGCATTTGTTATCTCAGTAATTCCTTCTGCAAGAACAGCTGCCATCACAGCGTTCTCAGTTGCTGTTACAGAGGCTTCGTCTAAAAAAATCTCTGTCCCAACAAGTTTATTTGCAATAAAACTAAATTGTCCGTTTGTCTCTACTCTTACACCCAGTTCTGTAAGTGCTAAAAAATGGGTATCGAGTCGACGTCGACCAATTACATCTCCGCCTGGAGGAGGTAAGGTTGCTTTCCCTGTTCTAGCAACCAGAGGACCTGCAAATAAAATTGAAGCACGAATAAGTTTTGATAATTCTGGAGGAATTTCAGATGAAATAGGAGCTTTAGCTTGAATTTTCCATTCATGTTCCCCAGTTGATTTTACGCTAACACCAAGTGCTTGAAGGATTTCAAACATTACTTTTGTATCTTGAATTTCTGGTATACGACGTAATACTATTGGTTCTTCTGTTAATAAACACGCTGCTATACAAGGAAGAGCAGCATTCTTGTTACCACTTGCTTCCACTGTTCCGTTTATTGGAAATCCACCTTCAATATGATATTCGACCATTTAAATCTCCGTTCTCAAAAAATTAATTTGCTAAGCTCCAAATTTTTACTAGCTCTACTACAATTTGTGAAGCTGCACACATTTGTTCTAATGATGCCCATTCTTGACGGGAATGATAGTTGTGACCACCGGTAAAAATGTTAGGTGTAGGAATTCCCATTTCTGTAAGTCGTGAGCCGTCTGTACCACCACGGATGGGTAGATATGTAGGTTGTATACCGATTGCCTTCGTTGCTGCTGTGAGAGCTTCTTGAACGGCAGGAACTTTATCGAGTTCTTCTTTCATGTTTAGATACTGTTGAGTGTGTTTTACGGTAACTTTACTTCCTTTGTATTTACATTCAATTGCACGTGCAAGTATATCGATTGTTTGTTTTTTTTCTTCTATCCCTGTATTTGTAAAATCTCTTAAAAGAACGGTGCAGGTTGCTTCTTCGATATGGCCACTTACATTAAGAGGAGCATAAAATCCTTGATAACCATCAGTTGTTTCAGGAGCTTCGTTTTTAGGAAGTAAATTTAAAAATTCTGAACACATGGTTACTGCATTAACTAATTTTGGTCGAGCAGAGCCTGTATGAATCGAAATACCGGTAAAAGAAATGTCACTTTTCCAAGCAGAAAAACATTCAACTTCTAATTCCCCTATATGGCCACCATCAAGTGTATAGCATTGTTTTGATTCAATCCAATCTAATGGAACTTTATCCATTCCATGCCCTGTTTCTTCATCAGGACTAAAAAGCAATTCGATTTGTCCATGAGGAAGTTTATTTTTTAATATAAATTCTACTGCAGTAATTATCTCAGCTATACCAGCTTTGTCATCGGCTCCTAGAAGAGTTGTCCCGTCTGTTGTAATCAATGTTTCACCAGTTGCTTCTGCAAGGTATTTATCAGTTTTAGGATCTAACACTACTCCTTCTTTGAGTGTTATTTTTTGCCCCTGATATTTTTCTACGATATTTGGTTTTACATTTTTACCCGAAACATCCATAGCTGTGTCCATGTGAGCAAGAAATCCAACTGATGGAACGGTTTCTGCTCCTATAGAACAAGGAATGCGAGCACAAACATATGAATATTTTGTTACGGTGACATCTTTAATTCCAATATCTTGTAATTCTTGAGCTAATTTTTTAGCAAATTCTGTTTGAGTTTGCGTTGATGGCATTATTCCATTGTCTGCTTTTTCTAAATCACTGGTTGTCCAAGTTTTGACATATCCAAGGAAACGATTTTTTAATGTATCTTTGATTGTTGATTGATAAGTATTCATAATCTTAGAATACGACATTTTATATGTATTAGCAAGATAAAAAACTCTCTTTACATGACATCTGTTGCTGTATGTAGTATAGTATGATAAATACTGTTTTAGCTGACTCTCGCGTATTTGTGAGTTTCATAGGAGGTGGTTATGCAGTTTACAAGCACTCGAAATGGTAAAGATACGGTATCATTTTCTCAAGCGATACTTCATTGTTTGCCTAAAGATGGGGGAATGTATGTTCCCGCGTACTCTGAAGATTTGCGACCTTGGATAAATTACATGGATGAGAGTACCTCTTTTCAATCAATAGCAGGTGCTTTGACTTCCGCACTGATGAAAGAAGAATTTAGCCCACTAATTTCTGAAGCCATTGCAACTCGTTCTTTTCCTTTTAGTCCTGAGTTAAAACAACTTGATGATTCATTATATGAGTTAGAACTTTTTCATGGTCCAACAGGAACACATAAAGATTTTGGGCTTAGTTATCTGACCAATTCAATTGAACATATATTGTGGTATCAAGAAAAAACTGCTGTTGTTTTAGCCGTTACTAATGGAGAGACTGGGGCGAGTATTGTTCAAGCCTGTAGAGGTAAAAAACATATAAAAGCTGTCTTATTTTTTGAACCAGGGACTATGCGAGGTTTTAATGAATCTGATTGTGTTTGGAATGGTGGTAATATTTATCCAGTAGAAGTACAAGCAGATAGAAAAACTATTGCTTCTCTTATAGGTGATGTTTATCGGACTCCCGAACTAATGGAAAAGTATAACCTGACACTAGCAAACACAGTAAATATTGGTCGTTTATTATCACATTCGTTCTTTTACATGTATGCCTTTTCCAGATTAAGAAAAAAAGTTTGGGGAGACATTTACTATGCATTAAATGAAAATAATTTTGGAAATTTAGTTGCGGGGCTCTATAGCTGGAAATTTTCCTTACCTGTTAATGGCTTTATTACAAACAGTTCTCCTTCTTTAACGCTTGCTGCTGATGGAACTTGTTTTGTTTTAGATTCTTTAGTTCCGTTAAAAGACAGGGGTGCTTCTGACCCTGTTAATCCGTCAAATATCGAACGATTAGAAGAAATATTTGCAACAAGTGCCCCAGTGATGAAAGGTTTAGTGTTCCCTGTGAATGTAACAAATGATGAAGCACAAGAGGCTTGCAAAGAACTTTTTATGAAATATGGTGAGTTTGCAGATTTAGCTACTTCACGAGCGTATGCGGCAGCAAAAAAAAGAATTCAAATGGAGGAAGATGAAGAGTCAACCGTAGTACTTGTTGCAGCAGATCATCCTTCTTTGCATTGTGATGAAATTAGGCACGCTTGTGGAGAATCTCCGAGTATGCCAGATAGAATAAAAGATATATATGTTCCTGTGAAACCGGTAAAAAAAATAAAGCCCGACCGAAAATCGATCGAGCTAATATTAAAAGAATTAAATTAGTTCTTCAAGCCAGCCTTTTTCGAGGTTGGTTTTTCTTTAAGATTCTCTAAAAATACTTCAGCTTTAAAAAATGACTTTTCTCGTTCATCTTCCAGAAATTTAATGAAAGCTTCTAATTTCGGATATTCAGCAGGTTTTATAGTAAATATTACATACAATAAGAGTGCTGTATTAAAAGCAAAATCGGATTTCTCTTTATTAAACCACAAAGTATTATCATAATTGTTTACGCCCATTACTAATGGAGCATTTTCATCTGATAGTAATGAAGAAATTAAAACATAAGCTGAATGTTTAAAATTCTTTTCTTTTAATTTTTCATCGCAGAATAAAGCGGCAGCTTGCACAATTTTAAACGTTTCGTACATATCTTTTGAAGGATACCCGTAACTTACAAGAATATCACGTATTTTACGATTTAAACACCATAAGTTAACTAGTTTTGCTGTGTCTGCAGCAGTTGCTTTTTCTCCAATGGTATCGCGCAGAGAGTATAACATAATTGTGCTTGTAACCATTTCTGAAATATTAGGAATAGTTTTCATCCATTTATATAATCTCATTTCAATTGCAGATCCAGTATTATTTCTTCCGTTTTCAAACAATTTTACAAGGCGTCTTATTAAATTCTTAAAATGAGACCATGTTTTTTCTGCGGTTGCTTTTGTCCCTGTTTTTGAACTATCTATTATTGTAGAAGAACCATAGTTGCCTTGTAAAAATAATTCGAACATAGCAAAATAGGCAAGTGCAGGAGCTTCTATTTCTTTTAGAGAAGCTGTGAGTGTTTTTGTTTTGTGTTTTTTATCTTTTTGTGTAGTTTTAAATCTTTCAGGTTCACAAAGTTCAGCGATGTGTGTAAAAAAATCTTTATTAGCGAAATCTTCAAGCGTTTTATAAAGGTCTTTTAAGAAAATTTCTTTTAAAGCTACATCAATATCTGGAACCCCTTTTCCTTCAAGAGATTTGCATAGTTCACTGTACATACCTGTTCCATCATCACTTACTTCTGTAATATTCCAAAGAACTTGGTATTCAAATCCATTAAGGGAAGCAAACATACCTTTTTCGTATATTTCTGCACAATTGCGAATAAACCATTTACTACTTTTTTGTTCTTGGAAAATACAATAATTATTAGAATTATTTTGTAGTTTAAGGGCTTCTCCTAAACTTTTGCTTTCCATGTGAGAATTGCCGTCATTATCTTTAACAATGTAGGAACAGCTTTGTTTTATCCAACCATGAGTTTGGTCATATTTGTTATTATAAAAAATAAGAGCTTTTTCAAGACCACAACAGTTTGAATACGAAAAAACGTTCTCATTTACATATCCGTCACACCAAAAGTCATATAAAAAGAAATTATCAACACCAGAAAATAAATATCTTTTTCGCATTAATGGGAAAATTACTCGTTTATGTTGTTCTATCAGTCCATAATCTTCTTGTTCGTCTTTATAGGCTTTTGTGAACTCCATTCCATATTTTTCAGTGAATCCTTCGAGTTGTCCATGTCCAAACATTGGTAATCCAGGCATTGTAACCATAAGAGTACAAACGCCAAAATATTTATCGCCTTTTCCAAATTGAGCAACCGCGGTATCTTCATCAGGATTATTCATAAAGTTAACATACCGTTTTAAAATTTGAGGATCAAATTCTATAGTATTCTTTATTGTAGCTCGGTATTTGTCGTTTTCTTCTTTCATTAACATATTCATGAAAGCTGAATTATACACACGATGCATACCAAGTGTTCTTACAAAATATCCTTCCATCATCCAAAAAGCTTCGGCTAAAAGTAAGGTATCAGGAACTTCTTTTGCAACTCTATCGACTACTTCGCGCCAAAATTCTTGAGGAATGGCTTTCTCGAAATCATCTCGAGATATAGCATACTCAGAACGGCTAGCGATATCACCACCTTGTCCTGGTTCTGGGTACCATAAACGACGAATATGTTTTTTTGCTAGTACCATTGCTGCATCAAATCGAATAATAGGAAAGTTGCGTGCAACGTGTAAAATTTCTTGAATAACTTCTTCACGTGCTTCTGGGTTTAAGAAATCAATTTGAGCCGTGTCATTCCAAGGCATTCCTGTACCGTCATTTCCATGATAAATGTATCGCGTATCTCCGTTTCTATTGTCTACTCGTTTAAATACGACGGCGCAATCATCTTTAGAATAATAATGATCTTCTAGATAGATACTAATGCGTGGATCTTGAGATAAATTTTCATTATTGAAATTATACGTTGGAAATGGGCATGTCGAAGTTTGTATAAACAATTGTGGTTTATTTATGATCCATTTTGCATCTAATCCTGTATGGTTTGGAACCATATCAGATGCTAAACGTATTCCTCGGAACCATAGGCGAGTTCGAAGATTTTCGAGGGCAGGCCACCCTCCAATATTTGCAGCAATTTCATAATCATACAAACTATAAGCACTTGCAGCAGCTTCGGTATTTCCACATTTTTGTTTAATACGTTTACTTGCATACGAACGTTCCCAAAGACCAATTAACCACAAACCGGTAAATCCAGCTTGAGCAAGATGATCAAGTTCTTCATCTGGAATTTGATCAAGTCTAGTTATTTCTGTTCCGTATTTTTTTGTTAATTGATCGAGCCAAACAAGAACTGTTTTTGCCATAAGTATAACTTGAGGCATCCAATCTTTGTCTGGACTGTAACGCTCATATTCATTCATGAGAGAGTCATATTTATAAGGATCCATTGGTGGCGGTCCTGAAAAATTACCGTTCCAACCAGGTTTATCTTCTTCTGAAATCATGTCTATTCCTGAAAGCAATCGTTTAAGCCATTCTCCAAGAAAATTTCCCCAATATTTGCGAATATAGTCGAGCTGCCCTTTTAAGCTATTAGGGCTTGCAATAACAGGCTCTTTTAGCATCGTAATAAGTGGATTGTTTTTAGGACCAAAGACGGGTTGTTTTTCAAAAAACAGTTTAATTTCTTTCCAGGTTTTTTCCCATGTTTTATTTTTAGCTAGATTAGAATCGCTAAAAAGAAATAAAAACGGTTTTAGTGCTGGGTTTTCATTTGCTAAATGTAATAAAATTATCTCCTCGAGTGTACTTACTTTATTAGAAATATTTTTTTTAGATTTAGCTAAATACTCTTCTTCAGTAATAGTAGCTTGGTAAACGGCTTTAGGAGGGAATTCTTTTGTAAAATCCAAAAGCATCGTAGATACTTTGTCTTTACCTACTATCTTTTCTATATGTGCTAATGCGTTTTTAAAGGCATCTTGTTGTTTCTCTTTTCTATACATGCTACAAACAATGTGAAAAATTTCATCAATAAGACCCATTGCATTAAGTTGTCCTGCTTTAAGAAATCGCTCTGGATGTAGAACCGGGTCGATATTATTATTCAACAGTTGAGTGAGTTTTCGTACATTTGTAAAATTTGTAAAAATAACATTTCCATCTGTTGCAAAAAGTTCTTTATCGAAATTATATTCATCTCGTATTTTTCGAGATATATGAAATTCCATTAATTGTTTTGGCCGGGAGGAATTTATCCCAATGGTAGAAATCTCATGCATATACTTCATTATCTCTCCTTTAAAATATGTTATATTCATTGTACCACGGTTTATTAAATCTAAACAGAAATTTATTTACGAGAGGAGCCTGCTTTTGCTCTTTTGGGGGCAATAGATCAATAGAGGCTCCTGTATTTAGAACGTAAAAATGTAATTATCGATGGCAATTACATATGTTTTTAATTGCGTTGCAAAGTTGTTTGTCTGTAATTAGATCTTCAATCTTTATTGGTAAACGATATGTCCAATTAAAATCTGTTACACTTCCAGGGACATTTACACATTCATCCTTTGGGTTGGCATCAGAATAGGTTTCTACAAGGGCTAAGAAATCTTGTAGAGGATGGATACAAAATGCTGATTTAGCCTGAGCAATAGCAGTTAATAAATATTTTGCGGTTTCTGGATTATAAATACCAGGTCGAATCTTAGAAGCATCGTATTGTAAACCAGTTATTTGTGACGGTGGGAACTGGTAATAGAAATCTTTTGCGTCTGGTTCTGATATCCACCAAAGTCGTAGGGTTGATGAATCGTGTACAGATGTTGTTGCAACACTTAATTCAGGGTATTCATCAAAATTAAAATAGGGTTGTCCTTCAATATTCCATTTACGATTCCATCTAATTACCCTTAGTCCAAGAATACCAAGTTCTTGCAGTGTTTGTGGAACGCAATCAGGCATAGAGCCCAAATCTTCGGCACATGCTATCATTTTAGTATTTTTATTTAAAACTCCTAAAAGAGTCTTAGCCTGATTTGCCCACATCCCTTCTTGTTCATAAGCATTTTTGTTTACAAGATTTTCAAACGATTGTTTTTCTTCCCAACTTAGAGATTCCCATGCAGTAGAGTTCTTAAATGTCCACTGTGGATAAAAAGTGTCTTTAGCAGGTTGAACAAGCATTCTGTTTCGCCAAAATTCGACAAGTTTTTGCCGAATAGGGAGTGGAATATCTTCTCTATCCCATATATCTTGGTCACACTTAATTGTATCGTTAAAAAGCCATAGTTCTTCGTTTCCAATGCGGTCCATGATTTTTCGCAATTCACCATGTGTTGCCAAATAATCATTGTTATTTACAGATTCAATTGCATTTGTTGGAACATGTGGTTTTGACAACCAACGAATCCGGTCATCGTTATATCCCATTGCATGTAATTCATCTCGCGAAATACCTTTAAAAGGTTGTGGCCATCCATTTAGGGCTGAACAATCGCCTTCTGGAATACTCCATATTCTAAAAAAACCGAGGACATGATCTATTCTATATATATCATAATAAAGTTCTGCCTGTTTTAGTCGATTTATCCACCAACTGTATTTGTCTTTTGCTAGATTTTCCCAATTATACGTAGGGAATCCCCAGTTTTGTCCTTCTGGATTCATACCATCTGCAGGGGATCCAGCACGCAAAGTGGTATTAAAATATTGTGGGAATGCCCATGCATCTACAGAATCTTCATTCATTAGAATTGGAATATCGCCTTTTAATGAGAGACCTTGTTTTTTTATGTATTTAGTAGCTTTTAATAATTGTTCATGTGCACGTAATTGAATCCACGCAAAAAATAAATGTTTTGATTTTAATTTTTTGTTTTCCCATCGTTTACTTATTGTTGTTTTCGTAACTACTCGGTTTGTTTTCCATTCTTTCCATGAAGCTTCTTTGTTTTTTTCTTTTAAAACCATATATACACAATAGGAAGGAAGCCAGTTTTTATTTGATTCTATAAACTTTGTTAAATTTAAATCTTTTTCTATTAACTCGTTCTGTTCAGTAAATATTTTGTGCAATAAAGAAAGTTTGTCGGCACGAAGAATTGTGTAATCAAATCTTTTTTTTTCGTTGTGTTTTTTTTGAAGTCGTGTAAGTTCTTTTTTTACCATGTCGTTGTTTTTCGTTTCTGGTAATTTTTTAATACTTATATATAATGGATGCAAAGCGAAGGCAGTAAGAGCGTTGTACGGAGAGCTTGATGTTCCAGTATCATTAATTGGCAACAATTGAATAATTTGTAAATTTGTTTCTTTACAAAAATCTGCAAATTGTATTAAGTCAAGATATTCTCCACATCCGAGACTGTTTTTTGTTCTTAAAGCGGAAAGAGGAATTGCTGTTCCTGTCATTTTTTTCATAAAATAAATCTCCCTAATAGTTTTTTTACTAAACCGGTTTACATTATAAGCCTAATTTTATGTTTTGTAAAACAAAATTACTTTTTTAAATGCTTTTTTACAAAGATCATTTTTTATACATTAAAACCCGTTTTCCAATGCCAAACAGGTTTTGCCAAGTTGTTACTAAATGGTTGTGATTTTGTAAAATCTGGAAGCCATTCTGTATTTTCTTCGAGTTCTTGATAAAAAAGGTAATTAAAATCGTATGTATGTATTAAATTTATAATTTCTGAAAACTCTGTTTTATTTATAAGTCTATTTTGAAAAGAAGCCAAAGCTGTTGAATTTCTTTCTAACTCTGCTTTTGTAAAGGCATAACTAGCGTCTGATTCTTTAGTTCTTTCTGGTTTGACTGGAGTGTATTGACTCATAAGTGAAATACAGGCTTTGGTATCAGCGTGTTTTTTTAACCAGTCTAAAACAAGGCGTGTATCGTCTAAGCGACCGGGCAATACTAAATGACGTATAATTACTCCAGAAAGCATTTTCTGAGTTTCGGCTCCTGCTGGCGTAATACTATTTTTTTCTTCGAATACAAGTGGTGCAAGTTCTAACATCCGTCTAATAGATTTTTTTACTACTTTTGGATAATCAGGAGCTGCAAAAACAGAATCGGCCATAATAGGATTTAGTGTTTTTATATCTGGAAGCCAAATATCTACAAGTCCGTCTAGCATGTTAATAGACTCTATGGTTTCATACGAGCTTGTATTCCAACAAACAGGAATAGATAAACCTCGTTTTTTTGCTTTTTCTAATCCATCTGCGATAGAAGGAATTGCATGGCTACCAGTGACTATATTAATATTTTCTGCGCCTTTGTCTGCAAGTTTTATGCACATAGTTGCAAAGTCGTCTGGTGTGACAATGGATCCCATGTTTTTTTGTGAAATTTGATAGTTCTGGCAAAATGCGCAATGCAAATTGCATCCAGAAATAAAAATAGTACCACTTCCATGTTCTCCAGTTATAGGAGGTTCTTCTCCTAAATGTAAGCAGCTTGATGCAACACGTAAATCACTTGTTTCTTTACAAAATCCTGTCTTAGATAAATTACGGTTTACTCCACAGTATCTAGGGCATACCTTACAATTTTCATATTGTGAATAATTCACTGGTCACCTCAAATAATTTTCCGAGAAGTAAACTCACCCATTAAATCTGAAAGTATTTCCAGAGGGAGATCTTCTGCTTCATAATTGGTCATGGTTGCAAGTTCTTTCCAATCTGCTTTAGAAAAATCCATGTCGGGTTCAAATTCTCCTTGTAAAAGTGCTAAGACTTTTACAAGCCAATAAACATTTTTTTCTGTTGGCTCTTGCTCAATATTAGAAGATGTTTCTATATATTTTTTTAACCAAAAATTAGTAATAGATTGTGGTAAGGAGGCTAGACCTTCTGTTTTTTTTTCAAAATAATTAGCCACAGCTTTAGAAGCTCTTAATCCACTATAATTCCCATTATTATCGGCTCTATCATGTTTTATTATGCGTAAAGTATCTGCCTGAAATTTATCTATTGTACTCATAAATATAGTGTACCATATTTTTAATAAAAAATTGAGAAAATCATAAAGTTTTTTGCTTGACTTTTACAATAACTAGAACTACACTGTAACCATGAACTTACGAACCGTTTTAACTACTGATACAGTAAACCTTCATTTGAAGGGAACAAACAAAGAAGAAATTATTGACGAAATGCTGGAACTCCTCATTGCAGCAGGTAAAGTTACAGATAAAGACGCTGCAAGAGAATGTGTTCTTGATAGAGAGCGCAAAATGTCGACCGGTATGAAACATGGTATAGCTATTCCTCATGGAAAAACTGATACTGTAGATGATTTAGTTGCATGTATAGGTATTTCGGATAATCCTGTTGATTTTGATTCGCTTGATCAAGAACCATGTCGTATCTTTATTATGACGCTTTCTCCTGTTAATAAAACAGGGCCTCATTTACAATTTCTAGCTGAAGTAAGCCTTTTATTTAAGAGTGCAGAAAAGCGACAAGAAATATTGAAAACTACAGATAAGGCTGAAGTTATTAGAATTTTAACTGAATAAGTCAAAAATTCGATATAGAAGGTCGCTTGGTCTATAGACTATAGTGACCTTTTTTTTTATTTCATATTAGTATATTAAAAGGATTTCTTTATGAAAATCGAACCAGCCATTCTAATAAAAGATAAGCAAATTTGTAATCAAAACGGTGAGCTTATAAATATCCGTGGCTTTACTTTAGATAATTCATTACCAGAAGATACGTCAAGACCACTATATTATTGTTCACTGGATGAAGCCGACCCTGAGTCTACTTTTGAAGATATAAAGAAACGTGGTTGTTCCCTAATTCGTTGGATTATTTATTGGAATGTTGTAGAGCCAGAAGAAGGTAAGTTTAACGAAGCATATCTAGCTAAGTTGCGCGATTTTATAAAATTAGCTGAGAAAATAGGCCTCTTAGTTTATCTTGTCCCCATGATAAGTGTTGAAGATAAGCCTTTTTGGGGATCAAATACATATCCTGCAGATAAGATGATAGATGGAGAGTTTGCAGGTTTTTACTATGCACAACTCTTTTCAGAAGCAATGAATCATACTGCTCGTCGCATAAAAGATTGCGAAAATGTAATAGGATTTTCTCTCCCTCTTTGCTACGATAAATTAATGAATACCCAAGTTTCATCTAATCAATTATCTGAACTTACTTCTCGTTTTATGCATTTATTACATAAAAAACATTTGCAATACTATTTTATTGCTGAAACAGCAGAATTATATGACGCCGCAAAAAAAAATGATGAAAAAAAAGCGGCAGTCCTTGCAAGTATTTTTTTAGAAAATAATCAAGTAATGCTTACTTATTAATATTCATAGCAATAAGAGGTTGTGTTTGTAGTTCATTATACGCTAGAATTTCTTTCGAGAAGAGTTCTTCTAATCCTTTTTGATATGAAGTTATATTTGCAATATGGTTTAAGGTTTGTTGAGGAGTTCTGTTTGCTCTTACACTGTTTGGGCCTGCATTATACATAGCCAGAGCTCCTATCTCATTACCTGCTGTGTTTAAACAAAATCGTAGAAATGATAATCCTTGTTTTGCACTTACAAAAGGATCAAAAAAATCAGCTTCTTCTAAATACGGAAAAGATTTGCTATTTAGTTGAAATAAACCTCTGTCTATTGAACTGTTTGTGTTGCGGTTGATTGCATGTATGTTATAATTACTTTCACAATATGCTAAGGCAAATGCTAGTGAGACAGGAATATTATATTTATTGGCATATTCTAAAATAGCCATTGCTGTCTCTCGGTTATTAGTAATCTTACTATAAAACGAAATTACTTCTGTACGTGAAGATAACTGTCTATAGTACAAAAGCCCTAAGTCATCTTGTTTAGAAACAAGTAATACTTGATTATTTAATGATTCCTTTGTTAGTTTTTTTGTAGCTGCTAATTTACTATTAATATTATTTGTTACTAGAGTCTTATTGTAATTTTTAAAACTAACTTCTTGGAGTTTCGCATTTGTTGTAAACGTAGGATTTGTGGTAGTTACTTCTGGGGCTTTAATTAAGTCTTCTTTTTGGGTCTCTTCTGGTAAATAAAAGCTTATACATAATGATGTGACAATAAAAAAGAGAGCAAATGAAATTGATCCTGGAAAATTTCTTAACAAATTAAGATTTTTCCATTTTAGTATGCTCATAAAACATTCTCCCTGTGATAATTTTCGGGGCGAGTATGCCATAAAATAATAATTAACGCAAGGGATACTAAACGAAAAAACACGATTTGTTTAGAAATGTATGCATTTTTTCGCAAATCGTGTTGTTTTTTACAAAGCATAAGGTGTGTTTGTAATACACCTTATGCTAAGAGACTTTAGTCTTTTTCATTGTCATAAATAGCACGAACATTTATTACTTCTTTAATACCTTGAAGTTCTTTAATGGTTTCGGGTTTTACTTTTCCATCTATGTCAATAATATTATAAGCTAAATCATTTCTGTTTTTGTTAATCATTCCAGAAATATTTTGATTCCTACCAGCGAGTTCCGATGTTATTTGACTTACCATGTTTGGAACGTTTTTGTTAGAAATGCATAAACGAGTCCCGTTTTTAGGGAGAGGGGAATCTATTGTGCAACGAGGGAAATTTACAGAGTTTTCGATTGCGCCTGTTTCTAAAAAGTCACGTAGTTCTTTTACAGCCATTTTAGCACAGTTATCTTCTGCTTCTGGAGTTGAAGCCCCAATATGAGGTAGGCAAACAACATTGTCAGTTTTTAAAAGATCTTCATCACTAAAATCTGTAATAAATGAAGCTATTATTCCGCTGTTAAGACCTTCGATAATATCGGCGTTAACAACAAGGCCACCCCGAGCAAAGTTTATAATACGAATGCCTTTTTTCATTACTTTAATGCGTTCTGCATTGATAAGGCCTTTCGTTTCTGAGGTTTGTGGTACATGAATCGTAATGTAATCTACTTTAGAAAGTAATGTTTCTAAGCTAGTTTCTTTTTTAATTTTGCGACTTAAGGACCAGGCGGCATCAACAGAAATAAAAGGATCATAGCCTATTACATTCATTTTAAGAGCACTTGCTGCATTAGCAACTTGAGCACCAATTGCACCAAGTCCAATTACACCGAGTGTTTTACCTTTTAGTTCTGGGCCTTTAAATTGACTTTTCCCTTTTTCACAAAGGGCTGGAATTTCATCCCCTTTTCCAATTAATGATTTTGTCCATTCTGTTGCTTTGACAATAGGACGGTTTGACATAAGAAGCGCACAGAGTACCAATTCTTTTACAGCATTTGCATTTGCTCCAGGAGTATTAAAAACAGGAATTCCTTTTTCGCTCATTTTATCTATTGGAATGTTATTTGTTCCAGCTCCTGCACGACCAATAGCTTTTACTGTTTCTGGAATTAACATATCGTGCATTTTAAACGAGCGAAGTAAGATTGCATCTGGTGTTTGAAACTCTGAAGCGACCTCATATGTTTCTCGTGGAAAATCAGCTAATCCTATCGGAGAGATTTTATTTAAAGTTTGAATTTTATACATATTTTACTTCCTTTATTTGCGTAAATTTTCTTGAGCAAATTTTTCCATGTATTTAACCAGTTTTTGAACACCTTTAATATCCATTGCATTGTAGATAGATGCTCTCATTCCTCCAACGCTTCGATGTCCTGCCAAATTATACATATCTTCTTTTTCAGCTCCCAAAACAAATAATTTGTTTATTTTTTTTGCTTTTTCCTCATCTTTTTCGTATGTAAGAAAAGGCACATTCATTAATGAGCGGCTACCTTTTTCTACCGTTGCATAGTAGTAATCACTTTTATCTAGATAATTGTATAAAAGATCAGCCTTTTCGTGATTACGTTTTGCCATACCTTCTGCACCACCAAGTTTTTTTATCCATTTAAGGTTTAAATTCATCATGTAGATATTCCAGCAAGGAGGTGTATTAAACATAGAACCTTTATCACTATGTGTTTTATATGTAAGCATAAGAGGTGTTTTATCAAGAGGCTTGTCGGTAATAAGGTCCTCGCGAATAATAACTAGGGTGACACCAGCAGGTGCTAAGTTTTTTTGAGCTCCAGCATAAAGAACCCCAAATTTAGATACATCTAGAGGCTCTGATAAAATGCAGCTTGAAATATCTGCAACAAGAGGAATCCCGTTTGTTTCAGGAATGTATTCCCAATGAGAACCTTTTATGGTGTTATTAAGTGTAATATGGGCATAATCATAGTCACCTTGAAATACTACATTTTTAGGAATATAGCTATAACCTTTGTCTGCTGAACTTGCTATTGTATCTACTGTTATAAATCGTTTAGCTTCTTTAATTGCTTTTGTTGACCATGTTCCAGTATCAACATAGGCAGCTTTGTTATATTTTATTCCTAAATTAAGTGGAATCATTGCAAATTGGGTACTTGCACCTCCTTGCAAAAATAACACTTTATAATTATCAGGAACATTCATAAGCTCGCGTACGAGAGCTTCTGTTTCATCGAAAATCTTTTGGAATGTTGATGAACGATGGCTCATTTCATTCACTCCCATTCCGGATCCATTGCAATCCAACATTTCTTTGGCAGCTTGTTTTAAGACTTCTTCGGGTAAACATGAAGGACCTGCTGCAAAATTAACTACTCTTGCCATAATAAAACTCCTATTTTTTTATTGTGATTACAGAAGATTCTGTAATGCGCTAATAATACTTACATTTTTGACTGGTATGCCTGGAGGAACTGAAATTAATGCATTTGTATAATTTACAATTCCTTTTATTCCTGCTTCAGAAAGCTTAATTGCTAGAGCAGTGGCTTCTTTTTCTGGTGCAGAAAGAATAGCGTATTCTATGTTCTGTTCTTTAATAACACTTTTCATATATGAGGTTGTATAAAGTGGAAACGGGGCTGTTAAAATTTCTGTGCGATTTACGTTAGAATCAAATCCTGCCACAAGTTCAAAATTTGAATTTTCAAATCCTGCATATTCCAGCAGTGCTTGGCCTATTTTTCCTAATCCAACAATACAACATCGTTTTTTATCACCATCTATTTGTAATCCTAGCTTAGTTGTAATTGCTCTGTGTAATTCTTCTATTTTATAACCGTTTGATGCTCCGCATTTTACATTCATATATGAAATATCTTTTCTAATTGTTGCATTTGACCATCCTGTGAGTTTCTGAATACGTAAACTTGTAATGGTTTTAGGTAATTCATTTTGAGTTTCATCTAATGGTTTAAACTTTTGTTGGGAAAGAAGTTGTGCTAGACGAATTAATCTTTTTCGTGTTGGTTCAGGGATTGGTTTCATAAGCCTTCTTTTCTCTATTGCAAATCTTTGCATAATATTGTGATTTTTTTCACAGTAATATATAAAGATAATACAGTATTAGTTTTGAGATGTCAAGAAAAATTATTATTTGAATTTGCTTGACTTAAATTTCTGAAATGACTAATATATTAGTTGAATATAACATATTTTATTTCGGAGGGATGCATGAATCTAGCGAGTCTAAAACCAGGTCAAAAAGGCAGAATTTCGGCTGTTGGAGGGTCAGGTGCTTTACGAAGACACTTGCTAGATATGGGGTTAACACCTGGAACCCCAATATTGGTTAGAAAGGTTGCTCCTTTGGGAGATCCTATAGAATTATGTATACGACGATATGAATTGACTCTTCGACGTGAAGAAGCAGAAAAAATACAA